>ERZ887849.1182-NODE-1182-length-25606-cov-11.567297_pt1 | contig 25606 bp, 23 predicted proteins | sample MGYA00521267_ERZ887849 | MGnify/ENA primary metagenome ERZ887849 (study PRJEB32303, sample SAMEA104408601) | aquatic metagenome | biome: Brackish water; feature: Pelagic; material: water | place: Baltic Sea | collected 2014-06-06T16:11:00 | depth 2,863 m ... | reverse complement strand
GTGTTGTTTGATTCAATTAAAATTTCAGAAAAATTTAACATAATTAATTCAATTGCTTATAATAACATCGCTACGATATATTTAAGTCAAAAAAATTATAAGAAAGCACTTCAATTTTATCAACAAGCTATAGAGGAAGAGTCAAATGCAGAATCTCCTAATAGAAGACAGATTATTATGTTCTTATCAAATATAGCTGGCTTGTATACGCGAATAGGAAATTTTGAGGAAGCTGATAAAATTTTTAGAAAGTCGTATGAGTTTTGCGAGGAAAATAATGAATTAGAATCATTGATTATTAGCTTGAAAGGCTTGGGTATTCTTTCGATCGAAAGGAAAGATTTTGATAATGCAGAAAATTTCTTGAATAGAGCGATTACTCTCAGTCGAGATATAGAATACAGTTTGCCCTTGATTGATTTATCGTTGTATTTGGCAGAGGTGTATGAGCAAACTCAAAGAAGCTCGATGCAATTAAATTCCTTGAAGTACGCCTTGAAAATTGCCCAAGAGTCCTATAAGGCAAAAGAAATACTGGTCTATGAGCAATTACATGACTATTACTATAATCATGGGAATATCAATGAAGCATATGAGATTTTGAAAGTAATGTTTACTCTAAATAAACAGAATTTCCTCAAAGAAAAAGAAGAGAATTTATTAGAACTTCAGGAAAAATTTGAATCTGAAAATAAAGATAAACTCATCAAGCAAGAAAAAGAGTTTAGTGATACACTGAAGGAGAAAAATCAAAAATTAGCAGAGTTAAATGATGATTTAGCTCAATTCAACCATGGAGTCTCTCATGATTTAAAGGAACCTATTCGATTAGTGAAAGGTCGTTTAACTTATTTGCAGGCCATTGCCAACAATAAATTGGATTTACAAGAACAAGAGTCCCTAGAGATTGCTCAAGGAGCAGCAGAACGCATGGAGAAAATGCTAGAAGATCTGCATGGATTTAGCACATTAGGTGGCAATTTGAAAGATGCGAAGGATATAGATCTCAATGAGGTCTTGGCCATAGTACAAGCCGATTTACAAATGCGTATTCGAGAAAGTGAGGCGCGAGTGGAAGTAAAAGATCTTCCAGTGGTTAGGGGATATAAAAGTATGTATGTGCAGCTCTTTCAAAACTTAGTGAATAATGCCCTGAAATTTCGCAGGGAAGGGGTTAGCCCAATCGTTAAAGTAGAATATAAGCCCAATGAAGATTGGCATGTCATTCATGTGCAGGATAATGGGGTAGGCATTATGCAACAAGACATTCCTCAAGTATTTAAATTATTTAAACGCTTGAAAGAAACGGACTATCGAGATGGCTCCGGAGTCGGTTTGAGTATTGTACAAAAAATCATAAAAAAAATGCAAGGCGAAATAAGCCTTGCATCAGTTCATGGTTCAGGAACCACGTTTATAATTAAGTTACCGAAAGATTAACCTAAAGATGGAGTTGAAGGCTTAGCTAAAAAGCTAGATTTTCTTTTGTATTCCATTTTGTCCATTCCGATAATTTCGATTGAACCTGTTACACCACCAAGAATCATTGATTCATCTGCGATGGTCTCTTTAGTAACTACTTTTTGTGAAATAATTTTTGCTTCTTCTAGTAAAATTTGCGTATCCATGATAGTTAGTTTTAAGTTAGTTAGTTTAATTTTTTGATCCCAAAAGGGGTAGTTAATCCCTCGTATTTTTTGCAATTATTAGGGTAGTTAATCCCTATTGCGTCTACAAGTATAGAAAGAAAAATGACAAAAAAAGAAAATAGGTGTAACTTTTTGTAGTACAATTACGTAGTGAAGATGAGAGATTTTATCTTTCTATACTTGTATTTAGATTGAAAAAAGTCATTTAAAATTATAAAAAACAAGGTAGTATACGTATTGAATTTAACGAATTAGTGTTTTGATTGTGGTACATTTTGCGCCATTTATGCTTGATTTTAGAATCATTTTTTGTGCATTTGGGCTTTCAAATACTTCCTTTAAGTCCTTAATTATCCCAAAAGGCAACTTTTTTTCGAAAAAAACTTCACTTATTTTTTCGCTTGAATAGCGACTAATTTTAGCACTTATTTGTTGATTCAATTTCTCTCTGTTATTCACTCGCGCCACATTCGTTTCAAACTCTTTTTGTATAGGCAATGCTATTTCTAAAGTTTCACATAGTAGTTTAAAGTGTTTATCGCTTCCAATAGCTAGCACCAATAACTTATCGTCCTTTGTTTTATATAAATCTCCATAAGGAGCAATATTCGGGTGTTGAGTGCCCATGGCTTGAGGAATGTGCTGATTCATTAACCAGTTGTTTGCTTGATTAGCTAAAGAAGCAATAGCTACATCATAAAGAGAGATATGTAGGATTTGCCCTTTACCATTTTGCCCCCTTTCTATTAAAGCTATGAGTATAGCTTCCTTTAAATGGTGAGCTGCAAGTATATCTATTAAGGCTACTGGCATTTTAACTGGACCGCTATCTGGTGTGCCATTCATATACATGAACCCTGTTTCGGCTTGCAAGACTACATCAAAAGCTTGGCGTGTACTTTCTTTACCGAAACCATTGATACAACCAACAATTAATTTAGGATTTAACTTAAGCAGTCGTTTGGCTTCTAATTTCAGTTTGAGGTCATCTCCAGGTTTAAAGTTTTGAATTACAATATCTGCACTTTGAACTAAATCTAAAACAGTTTGATAGTCAGCTGCATTGGTGAAATCTAAGAAGATGCTTTCCTTGCCAAAGTTGGCCGCAGCATAATATGCGGATACTTTGCTATTGGGGTCTTCACTACTTAGTTTCCATGAGCGAGTAACATCTCCACCCAATAGCTTGTTTTCAACTTTAATAACGCTAGCACCCAATTCGGCAAAAAAACTTCCCACTAAAGGTCCGGCTAATACACTAGCTAACTCTACTACCTTCAAATTCTGCCACATTTTATCTAATTTTAGCTCCGCAAGATGATAAATTTTAGAGACATATTAAAGGAATGTAAGTATAAAACAGCACGGAGTGGAGGTGCCGGTGGGCAACACGTGAATAAGGTAGAAACCAAGGTGATCATTTCATGGCATGTGGCCAAGTCATATAGTATCTCGGATAAGCAAAAAGAAAAAATTCTTTTTAGACTTGCTAAACGCATAGATGGAGAAGGTTATATTCAATACCAATCTCAAAACAGTAGATCCCAAGTAAAAAATAAGAAATTAGCCCAGGAAAAATTAGTGGAATTGATTCAAAGCGCTTTAGTTGAATCCAAAAAAAGAAGACCCACTAAAATTCCTAGAAGAGCAAAAGAAAAAAGAATCAAGGTGAAGCGAGTTAAATCGGAGCACAAACAAAACAGAAAAAAAGTACAATGGTAATTCCAGATGATTTTAATCAGTTTGCTAGAGAGGCTAAAAAGAAGCGAAAGGAAAACGAACGCTTTTTACAAAAACTAAAAAAGAAAAAGGCGGGTGTGTTGGATGCCGAGTTTCATGAATTGCATGAAGAGGTATTTGCATGTACCGATTGTTTGAAATGTGCGAATTGTTGCAAAACCACCGGCCCATTATTTACGCAAAAGGATATTGAAAGAATAGCCAAACATCTTAAATTGAAACCAGGCCAGTTTGTAGAACAATATCTGAGAATTGATGAAGACAAAGATTATGTCTTACAACAAGTACCCTGTCCATTTTTAGCGGAGGATAATTATTGTGGTATTTATGAAGTTCGACCTAAAGCATGCAGAGAGTATCCTCATACGGATCGAAACAAAATGCATCAAATATTAAATCTAACTGCGAAAAATGTCGAAATTTGCCCAGCGGTTTATGAAATAGTAGAACGCTTAAAACAAGTTAACGAATAAGATTAATGCAATAGCAGGAAACTTTATTTCGTTTATTTTGGTATAGTTATTGAAACCTTACATTTAAATTGAATCACCATGAAGAATCTATTATTTTTTGGTCTTGTACTCTTTACTTTAACTGCAGTTAATGTAAGCTATGCTAGCGAAAATCCTGGTGAGGAAAATGAAAAGACAGCTGAAGCTAAAGAAATAAGAATGAACGGTGATTGGTATCTATACGTTGAGGATGCTTTTGCAGAATCAAAAAAGTCTGGTAACCCTATTATGGCCAATTTCACAGGAAGTGATTGGTGTGGATGGTGTATTCGTTTAAAAAATGAAGTTTTTAAAACAGAAACTTTTCAGAAATGGGCGAAGAAGAATGTTGTTTTGCTAGAGTTAGATTATCCTCGTAAAAAGCAATTGCCTGAAGATCTTAAGGCGCAAAACACGTCGCTACAACAGGCTTTTCAAGTTTCAGGATATCCTACTTTATGGGTGTTTAACCTAGACTTTGATGAAGAATCTAAGCAATTTAAGATTGATGCTATAGGTAAAACTGGTTATGTTTCTGGTGGTGCAGATGCTTGGATCGGTCAAACTAATTTGATTTTAGAAAGCAAGAAAAAGAAACAGGATTAAGACCTTTTCTTTAATTGTTTCTGCATCCACGTGTCAAAGTCAACTTGATTAGATAGATAGGGGTACCCTTCAGGATATTTCTTTTCTAATCGTTCTAAAAATACATTCCTTACTTCTTCTTTTATTTGCTCTGCGTCATTCTCGTATGTCATGCCGACAGTAGATATTATCTTTTCCCAATAGAGGTCTACCTGCCCAGGGCTTAAACGCACTTTTGGTTTAGGGAATAACTCATGTGTTCCAATTAGTGTGCATACGACTATAGGCAATTGAAGATCTAGAGCAACTTTAAATGCGCCACGTTTTAATTCCAATAAGTATGCTTCAGAAAAATTTGACCATCCCTCTGGGAACACCACTATATGAGCTCCCTTGTTACTTTGTTTCTTCATATTTCGAAGGCTTTGCACGCGGGAGGCTTTACTTTTTCGATCTACGGTGATGTATAGCTTTTCTACCAGTCTTCCTATAAAGGGATAGTTGACCAACTCTTGTTTACCTATAAATTTATAGACATCGGGCATATAGGCTGTGGCAACTAATGCATCTAAATCCGAGCGATGATTGAGCACAATAACGCTTTGTGGAAGTTCTTTAAGTAAATCCGCATGATGCTGCTTTACTCGAACACCCCATAGAAAAAGTATGAGTTTGGTCATTATAGCGGGCCATCTATGAGCCGCACGATAGGTGAGATTACCTAGTGCAATTAAAACTAGTTCAACTACAAAAAATAGGCTTCCAAGGATAATGAAAATTATCAGGGCATACAGCGTCCAACATATGGTGAAAATTAATTTTATCATTTGGTTTGGTAAAGGTAAAAGTACGAAAGTTCTATAAATTGAAGTTTAAATTTCTATTTCTACAGACTAGTACTTAACTTCATAATTCATGGAGAATTACGATTATGATTACCTAGTTATAGGTTCTGGTTTTGGAGGAAGTGTTAGTGCACTTCGACTGGCGGAAAAAGGATATAAAGTGCTTGTTGTTGAACGGGGCAAATGGTACAAAGACAAGGACTTTCCCAAGACCAATTGGAATTTACCTAAATGGTTATGGTTTCCGAAAATTAGATTTTTTGGCATCATGAAACTATCCTTCTACAATCACATCTCCGTGATTAGTGGAGCAGGAGTTGGTGGAGGTTCACTGGTTTATGCGAATACCTTACCCATTCCTAAGTCTCCATTTTTCAATAACGGTTCATGGGCGGAATTGGCTGACTGGGAACAAGAGCTAAAGCCTCACTATAAAGTTGCGCTTAATATGCTGGGAGCAGCAAAGAACCCAAAACTTTTTGATAGCGACTTTGTGGTTCAAGAAGTGGCTAGGCGTTTGGGTAAAGAAGATAAATTTGCAGCAACTGATGTGGCCGTTTATTTTGGCGAACCAGGCAAGGAGGTTCCTGACCCCTATTTTGGTGGTAAAGGCCCCACTCGGACGGGTTGTACGCATTGCGGAGCATGTATGACGGGTTGTCGACACAATGCAAAAAACTCATTAGATAAGAATTACCTGCACCTCGCTCAACAATTAGGTGCAGAAATCTGGGCAGAGAAAGAAGTGGTGGATGTTAAGCCTTTAAGTGAAGATGGGAATAGTGGATATGAGATTGAAGTTAAAGATTCGACGAGTTTCTTCAAAAAGAAAAGAACAGTCCGAGCGAAAGGACTTGTCTTTGCAGGAGGTGTTGTTGGTTCAGTCAAGCTAATGCTCCAATTAAAGCAAAGAGGATCTTTACCCCGATTGTCGGATAAATTAGGCACAGAGATTCGCACGAACAATGAAGCTTTAATTCCCGTAACTAGTATTGATTTACAAGGGAAAGATTATACGAAAGGGCTTGCTATTGGGTCAATTTTGCATACAGATGAGAATACCCACCTTGAACCTTGCAGATACTCTTCTGGATCGGGGTTTTGGCGAGTATTGTCCTGGCCAATGGCTAAGGGAAGTAATGTTTTTGCTAGATTAGGAAATTTAGCCTTGGGTATCATTAAGCGACCTATTGCTTTTTTGAAATTGGTTTTTGTTAGAGATTGGGCAAAGAAAACTCCTATCATCTTGTTTATGCAAACACTAGATAGTACTCTCCAGTTTTCTTTAAATGCTATTGGCAGAATGAATTCTAAAGTGTCTACGGGAAAGAAACCTACCCCCTTTATCAAGGAAGCTCAGGAGATCGCAGCGCTTTTTGCGGATATCACTAATGGAATAGCAACAACGATGAATTTAGAAACCTTGTTTGCTATCCCTTCTACAGCGCATATTTTAGGAGGGTGCCCTATGGGTAAAGATGAGAAGCATGGAGTAATCGATAAAGAAAACAAGGTCTTTGGCTACCAAAACATGCTAGTGTGCGATGGAAGTATGATCAGCGCAAACCCTGGCGTAAATCCTTCCTTGAGTATCACAGCTATAAGTGAACTTGCCATGACAAAAATTCCAGTTAAGAAAGCTTAGCAGATGGCTTTTTAGATTATAAGGAGAATGTCACGACAAAAACATTTCTATTACATAGGTTAAAAATTCTAAGCAGGAAAAAGGGCTCGTATTCACAGCCCTTTTTATACTTTTGTTCTATTATGCAAGGAAAAGTCTTAGCGCTTGTTTTTAAACATCGTTTTTCAAGTTTTGAAAAGGATTGCAGAAATGCTGTCTCCCTTCAGGATAGCTTGTGGAGAGAACTAATCAGTTTGGCTTCAAAGACTCATATTGGTCAAAGACATAACTTTGAAAAACTAAAGAACATAAATGAGTTTAAGACTGCCCTGCCTATCCAAACTTATGAATCTCTAGAGGAAAGTATTTTGCAAATGAAGAATGGTGCAAAGAATATTCTTTGGCCAGGAGAGATAAAAATGTTTGCCAAAAGTTCGGGAACGAGCAACTCAAAATCTAAGTACATTCCATTGTCAAAAAGCTCTTTGTATGAGAATCACTACAAAGGGGGTAAAGATATATTGAGCATCTTTTGCCAGAATTTCCCGAATTCGAAAGTGTTTGAGGGAAAAAACGTATCCATAGCGGGTTCATTTGATGAGCAAAGTGATAGAAGAGCTATTGGAGATTTGTCCTCGCTCTTGTTAGCTAACCTTCCCCCATGGTTGGAGTTTATTCGCCTTCCAAAGAAAGAAACTGCTTTGATGCCAAATTGGGAGTCTAAAATTGATCAGATTAGCGCAGAACTGATTAACAAACAGGTGGCAAGCATTTCTGGAGTGCCTAGTTGGAACCTTATTCTTCTCAGACAAGTACAAGCCAAAAGTGGCGTCAAGCATCTGAAAGAGCTATGGCCTAACTTTCGGTTGTACATTCATGGCGGAGTAAATTTCGAACCCTATAAAAAGAGTTTCGAAGAGATTATTGGTCCGGGTGAGTTTACTTTCTTAGAAACATACAATGCTTCTGAAGGTTTCTTTGCTATACAAGATAAGTTTGGGCAGGAAGAGGATGGCATGGCTTTGTTGTGTAATCATGGTATCTTCTATGAGTTTTTACCTTTAGCTGATTTAACTAAACAGAATCCTAATACCTTACAACTTAATGAGGTAGAATTGGGTAAATCTTATGCCTTAATAATAAGCACAAAAAGTGGGCTTTGGAGATACATGATTGGCGATACCGTTCGCTTTACTTCTTTAGAACCTTACCGAATAAAGTTAACGGGTAGGGTGCGTTATTTTATTAATGTTTTTGGCGAAGAACTGATAGAGGATAATGCTAACAAAGCTTTAGCTCAGGTCTGTGATGAATTTAATTGTGTAGTCAATGAATATACGGTTGGGCCAATCTTTCCAGATAGTTTTGGCAAGGGCGGACATCAATGGTTGATTGAATTTGAAAAACCTCCAGTTAAACTAGAAGAGTTTCAACTAGCATTGGATAGAGAACTGATCAAGGTGAATTCTGATTACGAAGCCAAACGTTCAGGAGATTTGGGACTGCAGGTGCCTGTCGTCACAATTTTGCCTAAAGGGACGTGTTATCTCTGGTTAAAATCTAAAGGTAAAATGGGCGGACAACATAAGGTGCCACGCTTGCAAAATCACAGAGAAGTTATTAAAGAAATTCTACTATTTAAAGCAAAGAATTGAGTGTAGAAGTTATTGTTGCTTCGCTATGTCCTTTGCCAGTTAGTCGAGATTCTTCAACGCCATCTTTATAAAAAACGATTGTAGGGAAACTACCAATCACATAGGTCTGATTAATGTTAGTGTTGGCTTCGTATTCTATCTCGCCAAAAAATACAGCATCAAAAGCACTTTTTTCTGCGGTGTTTTCAAAGGCTGGCCTTTGCTCGGCACAAATGGAACACCAACTAGCATGAAAAAACATCATTGAAACGCCGTTAGCGATTCTAGCTTCAAAATCGGGAAGCGTATTAATATCTTCAATAGAGTTTGCACGGGTATCAACTAATGAATCCTTTGAACATGAAGCAATTAGCAACAAGAAAAGGGTGCTTAAAAAAAGAATTCGCGTCATAGTTTTGTTTTAAACATAACACGATAATATCCACAATAGTTTTTAATAAAAAGAAAGTCTAGATATCTTTGTGTTCTAAAATCTTAACTCCATGCAATTATTAGACGGTAAAGCATTATCTCAAACCATTAAAGAAGAAATTAAATTAGAAGTAGATAAGCGCATTGCTGCAGGGCAAAAGAGGCCACACTTGGCGGCAATTTTAGCTGGATCTGATGGCGCAAGTGAAACTTATGTGGGACATAAAGTGAAAAGCTGTCATCAAGTAGGTTTTGAATCTACGCTTTTACGATTTCCCGATTCTGCGAGTCAACAAGAAGTGCTAGATGCAGTTAATGACCTCAATAACAATCCAGATATTGACGGTTTCATTGTTCAACTTCCTCTTCCCAAGCATATTAATGCAGATGCGGTAATTAACGCTATTGCCCCAGAAAAAGATGTGGATGGGTTTCATCCAGCCAATATTGGAAAGCTAACGCTGGGTTTAGATACTTTTGTTTCAGCAACGCCCAAAGGAATAATGACTTTGTTGGAGCGAGCTCAAGTAGAAACAGAAGGTAAACATTGCGTAGTCATTGGACGAAGTAATATAGTAGGAAGACCAATGAGTATTTTAATGAGCGCATCAAGTAATCCTGGAAATGCGACCGTAACACTGTGCCATTCAAGAACAAAAAATCTTAAGGAAATCACCTTACAGGCAGATATTCTAATTGTTGCTCTTGGACGTGCTGAATTCGTAACCGGGGACATGGTTAAGCCAGGAGCAACTGTAATTGATGTGGGAATTACACGAGTAAAGGATGATTCTAAAAAAAGCGGATATGCCCTAAAAGGGGACGTCCATTTTGAAAGTGTAGCGCCGAAGTGTGAATATATTACTCCAGTACCTGGTGGGGTTGGCCCAATGACTGTCGTGTCATTAATGCAAAACACTCTGCTTGCCGCTAAAGATAAGTAAACACTTGACCTACTTCAGGTAAGCGTTATACATCCAAACTAGTTTCTCTTGTTCTCTGATATAATCACTCATTAGTCCGTTGGTTCCTTCATCACCAATTTCGCCGGAAATAATAAGTATTTTTCGCTGTTTCATAATCAACAACTTGAAAGTTTCTAGAATGTCGCTTACAGCCTTGTTTCCGTCATTTACTTCTGTACTTTCTTTAAGTTCAGCTTCTTTCAAATAGCCTGAGAACTGATGTTGAGGGCTGTAGCCAAGCGTCAAAATACGTTCTGCTATATCATCTATTTTAATGAATAGATCATTGTATAGCTCTTCAAATTTTACATGCAATTCAAAGAATTTTTGTCCTTGAATATTCCAATGATATCCGCGGGTGTTTTGATAAAATATTGAATAATTTGCTAATAAATCGCTTAGCAAATCTGCGAGTTCTTTTGATTTAGTGGCATCCAAACCAATTCTGTTATAATTCTCCATATAATTTAAACAATATCTAAGATTTATAGTTCAATTATGTAAGGATTGATTACTTTTGATTAAAACGCCCCGCATATGAAAATAATATATACATTATTTATAACTTTTTTATCCCTTTCTTTTTTGAACGCACAGGTGGAATCTTACGAATTCATTCAAACATACACAATTGCTGAGCTGCAACAAGTGGTTGACGATTTTGGCGCAACAGGTTCGCTTGTACCTGCCTATGAAGTTGATGTGTATCGAGTATTTTATCGGACAGAGTACAACGATAGTTTAACGCTAGTAACTGGTGCTTTGGCGATTCCTAGAAATATGGATTGTAAGCCACCACTAATTAGTTATCAGCATGGGACTAGCTCTGAAAAATTAGGTGTACCATCATACGGAAGCGGTGAGCTGTTGATTTGTCTGATCTTTGCTGCAGAGGGGAATGTCTTAGTTGCACCGGATTATATAGGGTTGGGTGGCTCAATCATTGATTTGCATCCTTACCAACATGGATTCTCTCAAGGTCATTCTGCTATCAATTTACTGAGAGCAGCACGCGATCTGCAAACGAATTTATCATTTGAGCTAAGTAATCAATTATTCCTTTTTGGTTATTCTCAAGGAGGGCACGCAACAGCCGCAACGGCTAAATATATTGAAGAGTTGTATCCAGATGAGTTTAAAGTTACTGCAGCTATGCCAATGAGCGGAGCCTATGATCTTTCTGGTTCTCAAACTGATTTTATCAATAATGGACAGCCCTATGCAACTCCTGGTTATTTGCCCTATATTGTCATGGGATATCAATCGGTTTATCACGATTTGTATGATAGCATACAAGAAATTTTCATTTCACCTTATGATTCATTAATGCCTTACTACTTAATCGGGCATAATTTTGGTATGGGTTTTATCAATGGGCAATGTGACCCTTTTCCAGTAAATATGTTTACGGCGCAGGCTAGAGATGCTTTTTTCAACGACCCAAATTATCCATTTAAGGTAAGATTGGAAGAGAATGATTTGTTAGATTGGACTCCTCAAACAAAGATTCGTATGTACTATTGTACAGGTGATGAGCAGGTTTATTACAGAAACTCGGAGGTTGCAGATTCTGTATGGAATTACAATGGTGCTCCTGACGCACAAGCCGTTTTCTTGACTAATGAAAACCATGGTGGATGCATTGATGACGCATTAATCGCAGCAAGATTATTTTTTGGTAATTTACTAAACAATGGCATTGAAATTGTTGTAGACTATGACGCAAATTCTGGTTCATTTTCGGTAAGTGTCTTAGGTGCCGATATTAGCAATTATGATATAGAATGGGGAGATGGAAGAACGGATGCTACAATATCAAATGTTTCGTCGTCTGTATTTTATGAAGTAACAATTACAGATAAAACTTCTGGATGCTCTAATTCAAAAAGATTCAATGTAGAAAGTGTAACTGGTTTACGGGATAATGTAACTGCAATAACGGTTAATGTTTACCCCAACCCTAGTAGTCAGTTTATCATTATGGAAATTGATGCGCTATCTAATGAAGAAGTAAAAATATTGGATAATCAAGGAAAGCTGGTTTATTCATTCACTTATGAAAAAGGTACCGAACCAATGGTTAATATTGCTGCCTTGAGTAATGGAGTGTATTATGTGCATGTAGGAGATGATTCTCTCTACCAAACTTCATTTGTAAAGAAATAATTTGAGGATTCAATTCGTTTCATGTTAATGAGATACTTTATAATTGCATTTGTTTTATTATTGGTGGCCTGTGGTGGTGGTGCACCAAAAGAACTAGCAAACGAATGCTCTTCTTTATATGAAGACAATGGCCAACAGGTCGTTGTAAATGCATATTTCAAAATCCTGGACAATGAAAACGTAATTTCCATTAAGGAAAGAAAAATCTTAGGTGATTCCTTGGAACAAGCTGTTTTTCAAATAGCTCCTGCTTATAAGGATAAGGATGAGCAAGACTGGCAGATAAATTTTAAAGGAGAAGGATTCTCCTTAACTAAATCTAGCCTGATAGCCGAAACCACTTTTGGTAATAGTGATGCAAGCTATAGCGCGTATAGCCTACTTTCTGGTGAAAAATTAATAGAATACACCTACGATAAATTAGAAGTCTTGTTCGGAGATGAGCAGAAAAAGCGATACTTGGGATTCTATTCAAACAAAGGAGTGAAGTCTGAATTTATAGATCGTAATAGTAATAAAAATACGCTGGGAATCCTGAGTTATGCAAGCCAAGACAAACTATTAAAGGCTATACGAATTGAAGTAACAGACCCCTTTTGGTTGGATATTTTGGACGTCTCAAACCCTGTAATTGAATTAAGCCCTTTAAAGCAAGATGCAATTGCATTAAATAGTGGTAAGACCTTGTATTTTACTAGCAACCAAGGCATGGAAGATGAAGGGGTTAATTTTAATATAAAAGTGGTTTTCTACACTACCGACACCCACAAACCTGTGGAGTTTTTTCTTCAAGTAAGAGAGAATCAATTGTTGGTATCTCCAGTTTTTACACATAGTGTATTTCACCTAGAATCGCTTTAGTTTCGTAGTTTTGCAGAATGAATACACCCAGCACCACAAATCTAAAATTTGATAGTACCAAAGCCTTGCCAGTTATGGAAAGCTTTTATACGATTCAAGGGGAGGGTTTTCACCAAGGAAAGGCTGCTTACTTCATTCGTTTAGCGGGTTGTGATGTGGGATGCACTTGGTGCGATGTGAAGGATAGTTGGGATGCAGAAGAACATGAGATAGTACCTATTAGCCAACTAAAGAAAAGTCTTCAATTTAGTAAAGCTGAAATAGTAGTCATAACGGGTGGAGAGCCTGCCATGTATAATTTGGAAGGATTGACGACCATGGTAAAGAACTTAGGTTTGAAAACTCACATAGAAACCAGCGGGGCTTATCCAATTACCGGGACTTGGGATTGGATTTGTGTGTCTCCAAAAAGATTTAAAAAAGCACTTCAAGAATGCTTAATTCAAGCGCATGAGTTGAAGGTTATTATTGCACATAAAAATGACTTTCGATTCGCTCAAAACTACTCAAAATTAGTAAATGCGGAATGCAAACTTTATTTACAACCTGAATGGAATGTAGCTGAAGATATGATGCCAGAAATAATTTCTTTTGTTAAAGAAAGCCCTCAATATCGAATATCACTTCAAGTACATAAGTATTTAAATATTCCGTAGCTTGAAGTTCATTTAAGTGTCTATCCAGAATTTGGCATGACTTTTAAACGTTTAATAAGAAAAGTATGAAAATGAAATCATTATTGAAACTCTTCATTCTATTTTTGTTATCGTCCTGCGCAACACAACATAGTATGGCGCAAACAGATGGCTCTAAAAAGGCCCAAGAGGCATACAAACAGGCCGATGAAGATTTGGTATTTGGAAGATATGAGGCTGCATTAGTTGGTTTTGAAAAAGCGATTAGCATAGATTCTAAATATGTAAATGCTCATTTACAGTTAGCCAATCTCTATCAGAATCTTTATTTAGAATATGATAAAGCGATTCAACATTATGAATCGGTACTTAAAATGGACCCTAGTTTGGTCAAGTCATATTACGAAGGGGCAAAGTGTTGCCTCTATATACAAGAGTGGGGGAAAGCCAAGGCTTTTGCTCTGAAATATCAAGAAAAACGGGTAGTTTCACCATACAGTGATTGGACCTCACAAGTCTTACTTGAAAGTATCGAATTGGCACAGCAAGCAATAGCCAACCCAGTGGAATACGACCCACAGAATTTAGGTCCTGCTATTAATTCTGATCAGGCGGAGTACTTCCCTTCAATTACTGCAGATAACGAGTTTCTTTACTTTACCGTAAATAATGAAAATGATAGATATCCCAATGAGGATATTTATACCGCTCAATTTGTTGATGGAAAATGGCAAGATAGAGAACCTGTTTCCGCTGTGAATAGAAAGAATGCACAAGAAGGTGCTCATAGCATAACCCAAGATGGAAGATACTTGTTCTTCGCTAGCGATAGGATGGAAGATAACCAAGGGAGATTCGATATCTATATAGCCAAGAAGGTGGGTGATGAGTGGAGAGTCCCTGTTAATATGGGGAATACGATTAATTCAAGACATTGGGAATCGCAGCCTGTTATTTCCGCCGATGCCAAGCAATTGTTTTTAGTCAGGAAAAGTAATGATGGTATTGGAGGTAGTGACATCTATGTATCTAAATTAGATGAAACCGGTCGCTTCGGAAAATTGGAAAATTTAGGAAAAACGATAAATACTCCTGGAGATGAACAAAGACCATATCTTCATCCAGATGGTAAAACTTTATATTTTGCTTCCAACGGACATCCTGGCTTAGGGAAAACCGATGTATACAAAAGCACTTTACAAAAAGATGGAACTTGGACAAAACCAGTTAACTTAGGTTACCCTATAAACACCAGCGAAGTGGAGTTTGGTCTGTATGTGGCGGCAGATGGAAAAAGTGCTTATATCTCTTCAGACCGAGAAGGTGGATATGGGAACATGGATATCTATAGTTTTGATTTGCCGGTTTCAGCAAGGCCTGAAGTTGTTTTGAGTGTAAAAGGAGTGGTTAAAGATATTGTGAGTGGGCAGTTTCTGAAGGCAAATATTAAAATCTTAGATCTAAAATCGGGCGAAGTTTATAAAACCTTGGGCTCTGATGATTTGAACGGCAGCTTTTTAGTCACTCTTCCTGCTGGAAAGAATTATGCATATCAAGCAAACTTGGATGGCTACTTGCCATTTTCAGAAACTTTTTCTTTGAAGAATAGTAGTGAAGGAGCTGTTGTTGAGCTTGAAGCATTAATGACGAAAATTGAAAAGGGACAAGAATTTGTATTAAAAAATATTTTCTTTGATTCAGGAGAAGCAATCTTAAAAGAAGAGTCCTTGGCAGAACTAAATGTATTGGTGGACTATTTAGAGTCGAATGAGGAACTCTTTTTAGAGATAGGAGGCCATACGGATAGTGATGGGACAGAAGAGCAAAATCTAGCGCTTAGTAAGCAAAGAGCGAAAGCCGTGTATTTCTATTTATTAGCTGAAGGAGTGAAGGCTGGTCACTTAAGTTACAAAGGGTACGGAGAAGGCCAAGCACTAGTGCCAAATGATAATGAAGAAAATAAGAAAAAGAATAGACGGACTGCTTTTAAAGTAATGTGATTGTATTCAGGACCTTAGGGCATTTACTTAGTTTTAATCATACACCTACCACTTCTTGAAAAAAACCCTCAAAAAAAATATAAAGGAACAAGTCAAGCCCAAAAATAATATTAACTTTACACGCCTAATCAAACAAGTTACTATGGCAGTGTTAGGCAATAAAACAGCCAATGCTTCTTTGGAGAATTTAGGTTTAATAACCACGGGGAACCAATATTGGAATCTCACTCCTGAGAAATTAGCAAATAAGACAGTTGAATTAAACCAAGGCGTTTTTGCGGATAATGGTGCAATAGCTGTCAATACTGGAGAATTTACCGGCAGATCCCCTCAAGACAGATTCATTGTTAAAGATGCAACTACAGAAAATTCAGTGGATTGGAATAGCATTAATCTTCCATTTTCATCTGAAGGCTTCGAGCGCTTAGAAAAGAGAATCATTGGGTATTTGGGAGATAAAGACTTATACGTCAGAGATGCTTATGCTTGTGCTGATCCTACATATCGATTAAATATTCGAGTTATTAATGAATACCCTTGGAGTAACATGTTTGCTTGCAACATGTTTTTACGACCAACGGAAAGTGACTTAGCTAATTTTGAGCCTGATTGGACAATCATCAATGCTCCAGGCTTCATGGCAGTTGCCAAAGAAGATGGAACTAGACAACATAACTTTGCAATCATTGATTTTACCAAAAAAAGAATCATTATTGGTGGTACCGGATACACGGGAGAAATTAAGAAAGGCATTTTCTCTGTGCTGAATTTCATACTTCCTCATGATAGAAATGTATTAAGTATGCATTGTTCAGCTAACACAGGTAAGGATGGTGATACCTCATTATTTTTCGGCCTAAGCGGAACAGGCAAAACAACTTTAAGTGCTGACCCCAATAGAGCTTTAATTGGAGATGATGAGCATGGTTGGTCTGAAGACGGCGTGTTTAATTTCGAAGGGGGTTGCTATGCTAAAGTAATTGACCTGAATGCTGAAACTGAGCCAGATATTTTCGCGGCAATAAAGAGCGGATCAATTTTGGAGAACATTGGTTTCAAGGAGAACAATGTTCCAGATTACACAGATTCAAGTATTACCTTGAATACTAGAGTGTCCTATCCAATTGACCATATCAATAATCGTGCGAAACCTTCTCGTGGAGGCATCCCTAAAAATATATTTTTCTTAACCTATGATGCATTTGGTGTTTTACCTCCAATCTCTAGGCTGACGAACGAACAAGCCATGTATCACTTTATGAGTGGTTTTACTTCGAAAGTAGCTGGAACTGAGGTTGGTATTACTGAGCCTAAAACTACATTTTCCGCTGGCTTTGGTGCTGCTTTTCTTCCATTGCATCCTTCTGCTTACGCTAAAATGTTAGGCGATAAAATGAAGGCTTCAGGTGCAAATGCTTGGTTAGTAAATACGGGCTTAAGTGGTGGTGGATATGGTACTGGAAAACGTATGAGTTTAAAGGTTACTAGGGCGTTAATTAACGCTGCTTTGAATGGAAGTTTAGAACAAGTTATGTTTGAAAAGCACCCAGTATTTGGTGTAATGATGCCAACTGATTTAGAAGGTGTGCCAAACAATGTTTTGAATCCAAGAAATACATGGGACGATAAAGATTCTTATGATCGTTCAGCTAATAAATTAGCGAAAGCCTTCAAAGAAAACTTCAAAAAATTTGAAAAAGAGACGGCTGCAGAGATAGTTGAAGCAGCACCTGTTTGTTAAACTGACAATATTGCCTATGATTAGTTGATTGTCAAGGTTGTGGCGTGAATGTTGCTAAAGTCGATTTGTAATTTGTTTAAAATTCTCCCATTTAAACGAAATATTTCCAACTTAAAATTACAGTTATTTTAAGAAATAGGCATTTAGTTGAATCTTTATTCTTGCGGTTGCACTTAAGCGATTTACGACTTCAGCTTAACATTATATTCAATTCTCGAATTTGATTTAATATTTGAAAGGTAAGGTCTTTATAATTGTGAAGCTTAATCAGGTCCAGGTAAAACAGATTCTAGATATGCGGAATACGTTCATCAGTTAAACAGAAGAACTGCCTTCTCTATCTTGAAGAAATAGAAGCGCACATTTATAAAAAAAACTATAAAGCATTCCATTATCTTTGGGAGGCTTTATAATTTATGCAGGTTTTCTATTCAAATAAAATATCTAATCAAACTATCTTAATTGATGGGCAAGAGCACATTCATTTATGTAAGGTGTTGCGCAAGAAAGAGGGCGACCTTGTTAGTGTCTGTAATGGAAATGGATTGATGGTGCAAGGGGAGATTATCTCTATCTCAAAAAAGGAAACCGTACTCAAGCAAACTGAAATTCTCGCTCAAGAATCTGTCAAACAAAACAATTTGGTATTGGCAGTGGCACCAACAAAAAGTATGGATCGCTACGAATGGATGATTGAAAAATGTACAGAAATTGGAGTGAGTAGAATTGTTCCTTTTTATAGTCAGCATTCGGAAAGGAGAAGGTTAAAGGTTGATCGCTTAAGGTTGATTGCTATTTCTGCCATGAAACAAAGTAAAACCCTGTTCTTGCCGGATATCAGCGAAGCACTATCTTATAAAGAATTTTTGAAAAGCGAAAACTTAAGTGAAAAATATATTGCTTATATGGATGAGCACACCCGCTCAATTAGCGAGGTAATTTCTAAGATAGATCGAAAGAAAGAAGTGCTGATTGCAATTGGTCCTGAAGGTGGTTTTTCAGAAAAAGAAATACAAGCCGCTAAGGATAATAATTATTCTTCAATAACTTTAGGAACGAAACGTTTAAGAACGGAAACGGCGGCGGTATTTTGTTCAGCTGCATATCAATTATTATGAAAAGATGCTTAGTCACATTAATAGTGTTGTTTAGTTTGAGTTCTACCTTCGGACAGGCAAATTTACAATTAGCATTACTCAAATATAATGGAGGAGGAGATTGGTATGCAAACCCAACTTCACTTCCAAATTTGATAGGCTTTTGTAATCAGCAGTTAAACATGAACTTAGATCCCGAACCAGCTACTGTGGAAGTGGGTAGTCCGGAACTGTTTAACTATCCATTTATTCACATGACAGGTCACGGTAACGTGGTATTCTCTGAGCAAGAAAGAGCGAACTTAAGTACTTATCTAAGTGCTGGTGGATTCCTACATATTGATGATAATTACGGCATGGACCAATATGTGCGACCTATCTTAAATGGATTGGTAGATGGCAGCTCCTTAATTGAGATTCCCTTTAGCCATGAAATCTATTCAACATTTTATAGTTTTAAAAATGGATTGCCAAAAATCCATGAGCATGACGACAATCCGCCTAAAGCCTACGGACTCTTCAAGGATGGCCGTTTAGTCTTGCTGTATACCTTCGAATGTGATTTAGGGGATGGTTGGGAAGACCCCAACGTTCATGGCGACCCAGAGAGCATTAGACAGCTTGCTCTTCAAATGGGTGCAAATATGATTAAATACGTCTTTACGTATTAAACAGCAAGCGCTTTACGAATGGATCGAATTAAGCTCGGACCTTCGTAAACAAATCCAGTATATATTTGAATAAGCTCGGCGCCATTGTTTAATTTATCGAGTGCATCCTTGGCTGAATGAATTCCTCCTACTGCAATAATAGGAATATGAGAACTGTTGTTAGCTTTTAAAAAGCGTAGTACCTTATTCGATTTCTCTAAAACAGGCTTACCACTCAGGCCTCCAGCGCCAAGGCTTTCTAAAAGTTGTTGATCACTACTTAACATACTACGGTCGATAGTCGTATTGCTAGATATTATACCAGCAATTTTGGCTTCTTCAACTACAGCTAGGATATCTAACAATTCGTGCTCGTTTAAGTCGGGTGCTATTTTTAGTAGGATAGGTTTAGAGTGTTCCTTTTCTGCATTAATCTTTTGGAGAGCGTCTAACAATTTAAAGAGTTGGTCTTTTTCTTGTAGCTCACGGAGATTAGGGGTGTTGGGGGAGCTTACATTAACAACAAAATAGTCTACATAATCAAACAGCTTATTGAAACAAATGATGTAGTCATCAACGGCCTTCTCGTTGGGCGTTACTTTATTCTTGCCAATATTCCCCCCAATTAGAATAGAGGAATTTCGTTTTTTCAATCGTTCAACTATAACATCAACCCCATCATTATTAAATCCCATTCTATTAACAATAGCTTCATCCTTAGGTAGTCGAAATAATCTTGGTAGCGGATTTCCCTCCTGAGCAATTGGAGTGACCGTCCCAATTTCAATGAAACCAAAGCCTAATGCAGCAAGCTCATCGATGTATTTGGCGTTTTTATCAAAACCTGCGGCCAAGCCTACTACATTCTTAAAGCTTAGACCAAACACCTTCTTGCTTTGACTTTCGTCATTAGAATTATTTATCCAAGACAAGAGGTGGCGAACGAAAGGAATCGTGCAAATTATTTTTAAAGTGTTCAAGGTGAAGTGATGAGCACTTTCTGCCGATAGTAGAAAAAGAATAGAACGGATAATCTTAAACATGCTACAAAGTTAAGTGTATAATAGATTTTTTATAGCTTTATACCACATTAGTATTTATGAAAAAGCATATTCCATTAGCAGAAAGAATGAGACCCGTTAATTTGGAGCATTTTTTTGGTCAGCAGCACTTGGTAGCTCAAGGAAAACCCTTGAAAAGCTTCATGGATAACCAGCAATTGCCGTCCATGATTTTTTGGGGACCACCAGGAGTTGGGAAAACTACCATAGCTAGAATTCTTGCCAATCAAAGTGAGGCCCATTTCTTTCAACTTAGTGCTATTGATAGTTCGGTTAAAGAAGTTAGAAGTATTTTAGAAACTGCACGAAAATTACCAAGAACAGTTCTCTTCATTGATGAAATTCATCGCTTTAATAAAGCACAACAAGATTCTTTACTAAAGGCAGTAGAGGATGGAACAATCACATTGATCGGAGCTACTACTGAAAACCCTTCTTTTGAAGTTATAAGTGCATTGCTGTCAAGGTGTCAAGTGTTTGTTTTGGAGCACCTAACAAAAGAAAATTTGGATGCCTTGTTGAAAGATGTCTTAGTTCGAGACGAGCAGCTGATGGACTTAAAAGTGGAGCTAGTAGAAACAGATACACTAATTGCCTATAGTGGAGGAGATGCTAGAAAACTATTGAACTTACTAGACATGTTTGTTCAACAAGCGAATCTTGAGAAAAAAATTGTGGTAAACAATCAGCTGGTTAAAGAAGCTTTATCTGAGTATGCTTCTATATATGATAAAAATGGCGAGCAACATTATGATACCATTTCAGCTTTTATAAAATCTATAAGAGGAAGCGACCCCAACGCAGCGCTATACTACTTAGCAAAAATGACTGTGGCTGGTGAAGACCCAAAATTTATTGCCAGAAGATTATTAATTTTAGCAAGTGAGGATATTGGGAATGCCAATCCAAATGCCTTGTTACTTGCAAATAATTGTTTTCAAGCTATTAACGTTATAGGCTATCCAGAATGTGAATTAATACTTTCTCAAACTGTAGTTTATTTAGCTACTAGCGTTAAAAGCAATGCAAGTTATTTAGCAATTAAGCATGCGAAGCAACTGGTGAAAAAGTATCCAAATGCTGCCATTCCTTTACATCTACGAAACGCGCCAACCAAGCTAATGAAAGAACTAAATTATGGCAGTGAATATAAGTACGCCCATGATTTTGAAGATAATTTTGCCCATCAAGAATTTATGCCTAAAGAGTTAGTGGATCAACGTATATATACTCCAGGAGAAAACCCACGAGAAATTCAACAAAAGGAGTTTTTGAAAAAACGTTGGAAGGAGAAATACGGATACTAAATTCAAATCTCGGCTAAAGCCATTTTTTTATAAAAATTAATAGCTATTCTCTTAATTTTACACGGCAATGAAAATCAAATACATCGATATTATTGATCAAACATTTAATTTCCCTCAAGAGGAATTTAAATTGGATGAGGATACAGACAATGTTCTTTTTCATGATGTTCCATTAATGGAGCTTATTGAAGAGCATGGTACGCCATTGAAAATTTCATATCTACCTAAGATTTCTCAACAAATTAATAAGGCAAAGAATTACTTTGAACGAGCTTTTATCTTAAATGATTACAAAGGAAAATACCATTATTCTTATTGTACTAAAAGTTCACATTTCTCTTTCGTGCTTCGCGAAGCTTTAAAAAACGATATTCATATCGAAACTTCCTCCACTTTTGATATTGATATTATTCAAAAGATGCATCTCGAGGGTTTGTTCCCTAAAGATAGATACGTAATTTGTAATGGCTATAAAATGCCGCAATATATCGATAAGATTGCTGAACTAATCAATGCTGATTTCAAGAATGTAGTGCCTATTTTTGACAACCTGAATGAGGTAGACTTACTTAGTGAAAAATTGGATAAACCTACACACTGTGGAATTCGGATCGCTAGTGAAGAAGAACCTAAATTTGAATTTTATACCTCTCGATTAGGCATAGGGTTTAATGATGTAATTCCTTTGTACAAGGCCAAACTGAAAAACAATAAGAAACTGAAATTGAAAATGCTTCATTTCTTTATCAATACGGGGATAAAAGACACCTCTTATTACTGGAGTGAGTTATTAAAAGTGGTTAAGGCGTATTGCGAATTGAAGAAAATTTGCCCCAGTTTAAGCACCCTTAACATCGGTGGCGGACTCCCTATAAAAAATTCATTGTCTTTTGATTATAACTATGAGTATATGATTGAAGAGATTGTTCGGCAAATCAAAATGTATTGTAATAAAGAGGGCGTACAAGAACCAGATATTTTTACTGAATTTGGAAGCTATACAGTTGGAGAAAGTGGTGCTTTATTATTGAAAATTGTGGATCAAAAGAAACAAAACGATCGAGAAAAGTGGAACATGATTGATAGTTCCTTTATGACGAACTTACCTGATGCTTGGGCCTTAAGCCAAAAGTTTGTTTTACTCGCTATTAACAATTGGCATGATGAATATGAGCGGATATTGTTGGGCGGACTTACTTGCGACAGCGACGATTATTATAATTCAGAGGCACACTCAAATGCAATTTATCTTCCTAAGTTTTCAAGGAAAAAGCCTCAATATATTGGGTTCTTTCATACCGGGGCATATCAAGAATCTATAGGAGGGTTTGGAGGTGTTCATCATTGTTTAATTCCCCAACCTAAGCACTTAATTTTAACAAGAGATGAAGCAGGTAATTTATGCCAAGAAGTTTTTTCCGAGGAGCAAACCGCAGATTCCATGATTAAACTTTTGGGGTATTAACATTATGAAAGATTTTAACTACGATGCATTCCTTGTAAAGTATAAACAGATGAATACTTTCGTCAGAGAGAATGGTATTGAGCATGGGGTAAATGAACCAGGGTGCACAGAAACCTCAATGACTATTTTAGATAAACACCTCAGCTCGCCTGGTGTAGCTCATGGCGCAGCGATGGCGGGCTATATGGATAGCGTGTTAGGTTTTTGCGCTTTATCAGCGGTCATTGCAGATGGTGATTTAGTGAGCACTGTAGAGTTTAAATTAAATTATTTTAAGCCAATTTTTAAGGGCGATAAACTTATAGGGAAAGGCAAGGTTCTAAGAAAGGGGAAAAGCATTGTTGTTTCTATTGCAGAAATATATCGAGGAGAGGAAATGGTCGCTCACGGACAGGGGACCTTCAACGTATATCCACTCGAGAAAAGAGCAGGAAACTTTATGCCAGTATAGTTTTATTAATTACAAAATACATACACATGAATTATATCCAATCATATTTAGCAGACAATCAGCAACGATTTATAGAAGAGTTGTTAGACCTATTAAGAATCCCCTCAGTAAGTGCAGATAAATCTTTTGCCAAGGAGGTGCATGAAGCAGCAGCATTTGTGGCAACTAAGTTAAAAGCAGCGGGCGCAGATAAAGTCGAGATATGCCAAACTGCCGGTTACCCTGTTATTTATGGAGAAAAAATAATTGACAGTTCTTTACCTACAGTTCTAGTTTATGGCCACTATGATGTACAACCCGCAGACCCCATCGAGTTATGGACTTCACCTCCTTTTGAACCTGAAATTCGTGATGGGAAAATTTATGCACGAGGAGCGTGTGATGATAAAGGACAAATGTATATGCACCTGAAAGCATTTGAAATGATGATGCAGAATGGAGGGGTACCCTGTAATGTGAAATTCATGATAGAGGGTGAAGAGGAAGTGGGCTCAGATAATTTGGAAACTTTTGTAAGAGCAAATACAGCTAGATTAGCTTGTGATGTGGTCTTAATTTCAGATACTGGCCTGATTAGTTTAGACAATCCATCAATTACTTCAGGACTAAGAGGCTTGAGCTATGTTGAAGTTGAGGTAACAGGTCCCAATAGAGATTTACATTCAGGTATTTATGGAGGTGCTGTGGCAAATCCAATAAATATTCTATCTCAAATGATCGCTTCTCTGCAAGATGAAAAAGGAAGAATTACTATACCAGGATTTTATGATAATGTAGATGAGGTAAGTGCAGAGGAAAGGGCCTTGATGGCCTCTGCTCCGTTTAGTTTAGACGATTACAAAGCTCATTTAGACATCGATGAAGTGAAAGGCGAAGAGGGTTATTCTACACTGGAAAGAACCTCCATTCGACCGACCTTAGACGTGAATGGAATTTGGGGCGGGTATATTGGAGAAGGAGCTAAAACAGTTTTACCTTCAAAAGCCTATGCCAAAATTTCTATGCGCTTAGTACCCAATCAAGACAGCGCTACTATTACGAACTTGTTTGAAGACCATTTCAAATCAATCGCGCCTGCAAGTGTAAAAGTAAAAGTAACCCCGCATCACGGCGGAGAGGCTGCACTTACTCCTACGGATTCCGTTGCGTATAAAGCCGCAGAAAAAGCCATGGAAACTACATTTGGCAAGCGACCTATTCCCTTACGCAGTGGAGGAAGTATACCCATCGTTACCATGTTCGAACAGGTACTTGGTATAAAGACAGTGCTCATGGGCTTTGGTTTGGATAGCGATGCCATCCATTCACCTAATGAGCATTACGTTGTTGCAAACTATATGAAAGGGATAGAAACTATACCTTATTTTTATAAAAATTTAGCTGCATTGAGTAAGGAATAAATTGGGTATTAATTTTAAAAAAAATAGTTGCTCATTTCCTTTGATCTATATCGAAACTACTCGTCTTTTAACCCTCGAAAATCAACAGGAACAACCTTACTCACCCCTTGCTCTTGCATCGTTACGCCATAGATAACATCTACATGACTCATGGTTTGTTTGTTATGGGTAACAATAATGAATTGAGATTCTTTTGAGAACTGCTGAATAATTTTATTGAACTTGTCAATATTGGTGTCGTCTAAAGGCGCATCGACCTCGTCAAAAATACAGAAAGGCGCTGGTTTCAGAAGGTACAGCGAAAACAATAAGGCAGTAGCCGTTAAGGTCTTTTCACCTCCCGATAGTTGATCAATAACTTGGGGTCTTTTTCCTTTTGGTTTAGCGATGATATCAATCTTACTTTCCAATGGGTTGTCTTCATCCAATAGCACTAAGTCACACTTATCGTCTTCGGTAAAGAGTGTTCTAAATACCTTTTGAAAGTTTGTTCGAACTTCAGTAAAGGCTACCATAAATAAGTTTTTGGCTATTTCTTCAATTTCCTTGATCGTAGTTAACAAACTTTCCTTGGCATCGGTCAAATCTTTCTTCTGTGTAGTAATGAAATCATACCTGGTTTTCATTTCGTCAAAAGCCTCAACAGCCATCGGATTTATCTCACCAAAATTGTCTATTCGAGTTTTTATTTTCAGTACTTTTTCTTGTAAGTCTTCCTTCGCCAGAGCTTCAGATAAATCATCATTAATAATGTCGTTGACATCGACACTAAACTCCACTGAGAGCCTTTCTCTCAAAGAGTTTAAT
>ERZ887849.1179-NODE-1179-length-25641-cov-11.788556_pt1 | contig 25641 bp, 21 predicted proteins | sample MGYA00521267_ERZ887849 | MGnify/ENA primary metagenome ERZ887849 (study PRJEB32303, sample SAMEA104408601) | aquatic metagenome | biome: Brackish water; feature: Pelagic; material: water | place: Baltic Sea | collected 2014-06-06T16:11:00 | depth 2,863 m ... | reverse complement strand
TGGTGACATAGACCGTGACTACTTTCATCTTTTGCGGGATCAATCATTTGAACCTTTTTGGTAGTCTCGTTTTAGCCAAGCTGGCCGTATAGCTCAAATAACAGATTATTGCCCTTTGTTACGAAATAGTAACAAAGAAAAACGCCCGGTGTCCTGAACCCAAGACCCGTGCGCTTTCTTTACGTGCCCCCCCCAGAAAACCATAGTTTGCCGGAGGTTAGCGCGTTACCGGCGTAAGAAGGCCGGAATATCAAGCTGGTCGGCATCGAAAGATGATGACGACATGCTGCTGGACGATGTTTGCATCGTCGACTGCATCACAGGTGCCGATGAGCTGGCTGATACGGACGACGTGCTGATAGCTGCCGGTGCCGGTGCTTGCGCTGGTGCTGGTGCGCTAACGACTGGCTGGCTGGCGGCCTCTTGTTTCGGTGCCTCAGGCGCTTGCATTTTTGGCGTCTCTTCAACAGCATCCTCAACGTCGGCGGTTTCAGCAGCTTTCGCTTCGGCAGTTTCTTTCACCTCAATTTCGGCCACCAAATCGCTCTCGCGTGAAGCTGTTGCGACTTCCTTCGGCTTGATGATCGGCGCCGATACTGGGGCTGGGCCATCAAGGTCAGCGGCAAATCCGGCTGGCGCGGCATCTTGAATCGGTGCCTCTGGGGTTTTCTCCGTTGGCGCCACTTCAGCTTGCTGCAGGTCTGCTTCGGCCTGCTGGAAAGCACTCGACATCATGTCCGCACTCGGTGCTTCAGACGCCTCCGCCGCATCAACCAGAGAACTGGTGGTATCGGCCGGTGGTTTTTTCTTGCCACCAAACACACGCTCAATGAAAGAACGCGACTGTCGGGGAATTTCCTGCTTCGGCGCAACCGCTGGTTTGGTTGTCAAAAAGCTCGGCAATTCACTGGCTGGCGCCGCCATTGGCTCAGCCGGCACCGCCGGTGCTTCCGGCAGGCTCATGCCATCGGCAATCTCAGCTTCAGCCGGTGCTTCCGGCGTTTGTGGCTGTGCTGGTGTCATAGAAATCACGCCAGCAGACGCCACCATATTGACTGGACGCAATTTTGCTTCACTCTCAATACCGGTCGCGACCACAGAAACACGAATAGTGCCCTTCAATGAGGCATCGAAAGTTGACCCAATAATGATATTGGCATCGGCAGCCACTTCATCTTTGATCCGCGTTGCCGCTTCATCCAATTCATAAAGCGTCATGTCATCGCCACCTGAGATGTTGATCAGCACACCATTGGCGCCCTGCATCGACACATCATCCAGCAATGGATTGGCAATGGCGGCTTCCGCTGCTTCAATAGCGCGATTGTCGCCCGAAGCTTCGCCGGTGCCCATCATCGCCTTACCCATTTCATTCATGACAGTGCGAACATCAGCAAAATCAAGATTGATCAGACCTGGCTTAATCATCAAATCGGTAATGCCCGACACGCCTGAATGCAAAACCTCATCGGCCATAGCAAACGCTTCGGCAAAAGTGGTTTGCGCATTGGCAATGCGGAACAGATTTTGGTTTGGAATGATGATCAGCGTATCAACTTCTTGCGCTAATTCTTCAATACCCGCAATCGCCGATCGCATCCGTCGGCCACCTTCGAAATCAAACGGCTTGGTAACCACACCGACAGTCAAAATGCCTTGCTCGCGAGCTGCGCGGGCGATAATTGGCGCGGCACCTGTACCCGTGCCGCCGCCCATGCCTGCGGTGATAAAGGCCATATGCGAACCTTGCAAAGTCTCGGTAATCTCAGCCAAAGTTTCTTCAGCCGCTTGCCGACCAACCTCAGGGTCTGAGCCTGCGCCCAAGCCTTCGGTTAGCTTGCCGCCAATTTGGATACGTCGGTCAGCACTTGAGGCTGATAAGGCTTGCGCATCTGTATTGGCAACAACAAAGTCAACGCCTTCAAGACCGGCTGCGACCATATTATTGACTGCATTGCCGCCGGCGCCGCCGACGCCAAAAACGACAATACGGGGTTTCAACTCACGTTTTGGTGGAACTGTTAATTGGATACTCATGATCCTCTCCTTTTCTACTCGCCTGATTTGGGCGAGTTTTGCGTTGCACGAAGAACCATCGGATTGACGCCCAATTTCTCAATCTGCTGGTTCCGCGACGGGCCGTATTGCGCCGTCATTTTCATTTTTTTCCCATCCCGACAAAAATTCATCTTGGTCTCCATTGTCAAAAATTCCGTTTCAGCCAAGCTTGCATCCAGCCAATCAGGCCGTGACCGCTTTGCTCAGATAAAATCGCGTCTGCATGACGGCGTCCGGCATAGCTCAGCAAGCCGGCACAGGCCGAAAAAGCTGGATTGGCCGCCGCCTCTGGCAGGCCAGTGATCCGCATTGGTGCGCCGATACGCGGTTGTTTTTCAAACATCGTCTGGGCCAATTCGCGGGCCCCAGAAAGTTGTGCGCCGCCGCCGGTTAGAACAATGCGCGAGCCACCAAACTTGCCATAGCCAGAAGCCAGAACACGCTCTTGAATAAGCTCAAAGGTTTCTTCCAAACGGGGCCGTATAATATTGGTCAATTGACTGCGCGGCAGGGTTTGGTAATCGCCGCCCAGCACGGGCACTTCAAACTGCTCACGGTCACCATCGGGGCTGGCCAGCGCACTGCCATAAAGCGTCTTAATACGTTCAGCTACATTCAGCGGCACATTTAGCCCACGGGCAATATCATTGGTGATGTGATGACCACCGACCGGCACAATGCTGGTAAACATCGGAGAGCCACCATAGAACACGCTGACGCTGCTGGTGCCACCGCCCAAATCAATATGCGTTGCGCCCAAATCACTCTCATCCTGCATCAAGGTTGACAGCGCTGAGGCATAGGGCGTCGCGACTAATTTTTCGCATTCCAAATGGCAGTTTTCTATACACGCCAGCAAATTGCGGATCGGCCCCACGGGCGCGGTAATCAAATGCATATTGACCCGCAACACATCACCATGCATGCCGACCGGATTAGACACACCCATACTATCATCAACGCTGAAGTTGTTAGGGATGGCGTGCAAAATCGCTTGGTCTTCGTATGTGTGCTCGTCATGCGCTTGCCGCAAGCTCAAAGAAATATGCTCAGGCGTCACGATTTGGCCGTTCAACGGCACTTCCGATGCGCACATGAAACTGTTCAGGCGATTGGCCGAAATGCCGACAATCACGCGCCGCACCTCAATGCCCGCCATACGCTCAGCCGCGTCAACGGCGGCGCGTATGCTGTCTTCGGCGGCGCGCATATCAACCACTTGCCCGGCATTTATACCTGCTGAAACCTGATGACCAAATCCGGTGATGCGGATCAATCCATTGGCGCTATCATCCTCAATATTCTCGGCAATCAAACAGGCGATCTTCGAGCTCCCGACATCAAGTGCCGCAATCGTGCCACGACGCGCGGCGCTATTGCCACGGCGTTCAAACTGCTTTTGTTTCACAGCTCGATTCATGACGCCTCCACCCGTTTGGTTGCAGTAGTCTGGCTAGAGCGCTGCCCTTCCGGACGCAATAAAATGCGGTCTGGCAAGCGCAAATCAATGGCCTGATTCTCGATCGCCAGAATGCGGCGGTCGCGCTCTAATTCCATCAAACGATCGAGCGCAATGGCAATATCGCCATCGGGCAAATGCACGGCCCCGCCATGGTCAAGCTGCAAAGTCCAACGGCGCTGACCCACCCATTCGGCGGCGACCAGACGATTTCGAATGACCGGATAGGCGCGCAATGTGCGCATTAAGTCAGCCGCTCGAACCCGCGATCCGTCTCCTAAAAAGGTCGGCAAATGCGCAAATTTCAGCAAATGATTGCCGGTGATTTTTGCGCCCGTATCATCAATCAACATCAGCGACGACTCGTCTCTATAAAGCGCGAAGGGCTCGCGCTCGCGAATTGAAATATGCAAAATATTCGGCAAGCGACGGGTCACGACAGTTTCGCCAACCCATGGCAATTGCTGCACGCGGGCATGAACATCATCCAAATCAATGGCGAAAATCGGCGTCTTTAACTGCAGCTGAACAGCTTTCGCCAAATCGGCTTTTTGCGTGCGTACGCGACCTTCAACAGTGATGTCATCAATCCGAAACCCTGCCTCGCCCGACAGACGATAGGCTTGTGCTTGCACGTAATCAGCGGCAGGCTGAAAAGGCGCGAAACGGAATAAAGCCGTTGCAGCTAAAGCAATGAGCAAGGCGACCGATGCCAGACGCACACGACGCGTTGACCACATTAAACGCAGCACAATCGCCAACAGGTTCAGCGGTGTTGCCAAAATTGACAGCGCAATATCAGCCAAACGCCGACGCCAAACGGCTTGTGTATTTTGTTTTGTTACCTTTGGCATGATGCATCCTCCAATATCCACGCAACCAGATCCGTGAACGACATGCCGCGCGCGGCCGCCATTTCGGGCACCAGCGACACCGGCGTCATCCCCGGTTGCGTGTTGATTTCTAATAAAATGAGCTGCTCGGTTTCAGGGTCATATCGGAAGTCAGCCCGCGAGACGCCACGACAGCCCAATGCCATATGCGCCATCAACGATATATCTTGAATGCGCGCGCTAAGGGCTGGGCTGATGTCAGCCGGTAAATCATGGCGCGACCCGCCCTCGTCATATTTGGCGCGATAGTCGTAAAAGCCATTGGACGGCACGATTTCCATAACATCCATGGCGGTTGTTTCCATTACCCCACAGGTCAATTCGCGGCCAGCGATATAGCGCTCAACCATGGCCATGCCATCAAAACCCCAACCGCTCTCGGTCAAACTGGCCGGCACCGCCAAATTTTCTTGCGTGACGATTTCCACGCCAACGCTAGACCCTTGATTAACCGGCTTCACCACATAAGGCGGCGTCATCGGGTGGCCACTGACAAGGCCTTTTTCAAGCAACAAGCTTTCGGCCACAGGCAAGCCAGATTGCGCGAAAATTTGTTTCGACAAATGCTTATCCATAGCCAGCGATGAGGCGCGCACGCCTGAATGCGTATAAGGAATTTGCAACACTTCCAAAAGCCCCTGCACCTCGCCGTCTTCGCCACCGACGCCATGCAAGGCGTTGAAACAGACATCCGGTTTCAGCGCGCTCAGCACATCATGCAAATCACGAGCCACATCTATTTCGCTCACCTGATAGCCCAGTTCGCGTAAAGCGGCGGCACATTGCGCACCAGACACAAGGCTGACCTCGCGTTCAGGCGACCAACCGCCCATGAGAACGGCAACATGCGTATTTTGTGGCCATTTACCCATGCACCACCTCCCCAATACGCTTGATTTCCCATTGCAAATCAACGCCACTGGTTTGCTGCACTTTTTGGCGCACCATATCGCCAAGGTTTTCGATGTCGGCGGCCGATGCGGCGCCGTGATTAATCAGAAAATTGCAATGTAATTCAGAGACTTGCGCATCACCAATGCGCGCACCACGACAGCCCGCCGCGTCAATTAACTGCCATGATTTTGGCCCGTCAGCACTCGTGCCAGCTGGGTTTTTAAAGGTGCTGCCACCAGTGCGTGATTTAATCGGCTGGGTGGTGGCGCGCTTGTCAGATATTTCCTGCATGGCGGCGCGGATCAGGGTTTCATCGCCCGGCACTGCCTCATAATGAGCCGCAGTGTAAATAATGAAGTCATCATAGCCATTGTGACGATAAGACAAATCAAGCTCGGCGGCGGTCAATTCAACGACCTCACCGTGACGGGTCACCCCTTCGACTTTGCGCAAGCGATCAGCCGTTTCGCCGCCATAGGCGCCAGCATTCATTGCAATCGCACCGCCAATAGCCCCAGGAATTCCACGATAAAATTCTAAACCGCTGAGCGACGCATCAGCCGCCGCCCGCGACAGCCGCACATCCAACGCCGCCGCTCCTGCTTTTAATTGCCGGTCAGAAATTTGCTCGATAGCACCAAAAGCGGCACCAAGACGAAGGACAACGCCGCGCACGCCTCCATCGCGGATCAGTGTATTGGAACCGGCACCGAGAATGTGCAACGGAATATCGGCTGGAAGATGAGCAAGAAAATGCGCCAGATCTTCTTTGTCAGCCGGAAGATAAACAACATCTGCCGGCCCGCCGACGCGGAACCAGCATAAATCGGCCATGGCAAACTGATAGTGATAGCTGCCGCGCACCTCAGGCAAGGCCTTCACCCATTTTGGCGCCGACTCATGCGGGGCTGAATGCATCATTGACGTGCTCATGATATCACCGCCTCAATCTGCTCCGGCAACGCATAAGCAATTTGCGAGATACTACCAGCCCCCATGCAAATGATCACATCGCCCTCAGCCATTTCTTCGGCCAAAGCAGCGGCAAGGGCTTCCGGTGTTTCAATATGCAAAGCCCGTCGGTGGCCATGCGCCTGCAAACCAGCGACCAACGTGGCGGCGTTGATATTTTCAATCGGCTTTTCGCCTGCCTCATAGACCGGCAATACCATGACCGTATCGGCGCCATTCATACAGCTGCAAAAATCGGCGAATAAATCGCGCAAGCGTGTATAGCGATGCGGCTGCATGACGGCGATAACGCGCCCCTTAGCAACCGCCCGCGCACTCTCTAGCACAGCAGAAATTTCAACCGGGTGGTGGGCATAATCATCAACAAGGGTTACGCCTTTTATTTCGGCGACCTGGCTGAAGCGACGTTTGACGCCGGCAAAACCAGCCAAAGCAGATTTAATATGCTTGTCGCTGGCGTTCACCTCAATGCCCGCAGCAATCGCCGCCAATGCATTTTGCAAATTATGCCGACCAGCCATTGGCAAGCTCACATCAGCAATCGTGCGGCTCGACCCGTCTAGGCGATTACGAATAATGACGTCAAAAATTTGTGACAATCCGTGCTCGCGAATATTGCTGGCGCGCAAGTCAGCCTGCTCGTTTAAGCCATATGTGGTCAGGCGCCGGTCAGTAATGCGGCCAACCAATGTCTGCACTTCCGGATGGTCGAGACAGACAATACCCAGCCCATAGAAAGGAATGTTTTGGATATAGCGTTCAAAGGCGGCTCGCAGACCGTCGAAATCGCCGTAATGTTCGAGATGCTCGGGGTCAATATTGGTGATAATGCCAATCGTCGAAGGAAGTCGGACGAATGTGCCGTCGCTTTCATCGGCTTCCACCACCATCCAGTTTCCCTGACCAAGGCGGGCATTGGTGCCATAAGCGTTAATAATGCCGCCATTGATGACCGTCGGATCAAGATTGGCCGCGTCCAAAATGGCGGCGGTCAATGAGGTCGTGGTGGTTTTGCCATGCGTGCCAGCAATGGTGATACACGGTTTCAAACGCATCAGCTCGGCCAACATTTCAGCACGCCGAACAACTGGAATATGCGCCGCGCGCGCCGCTTGCACTTCCGGATTATCATCGGTCACGGCGGAGGAGATGGTGACCACCCCAGCGCCATCAACATGCGCCGCATCATGACCAGTGTGCACGTCAATGCCCATTGCCCGCAAGCGCTGCGTATTGGCATTGTCGCCCATATCGCTACCCTGCACCTCATAGCCCATGACATGCATAACTTCAGCAATACCGCTCATGCCAATGCCGCCAATGCCGACAATGTGCACGCGACCAAAGGGGCGTAAATTGCTTGCAAGGTTTTTGACATCACTCATCAGCGCCCTCCTTGCAAAAATGATGAAGGCTGGTCGATTTGAATTGGCAAATGCTGCGCCAAACAATAGGCGTAACGCGCCAAACGCACAGCCGCTTCTGGCTCGGCCAAGCGGCGTGCATTGGCGGACATAGTTTCAAAGCGCGCCTTGTCATCAAGCCATTTATTCAACAGGTCGGCCAAATCTTCGGCGTTAAACTGCTTTTGTAAAATCAACTCAGCCGCACCCGTAGCTGCCAAATCGCGGGCATTATTGGCTTGGTCTTGGTCAAGAGAGCCGGGCAAAGGCACGATGATGGACGGCACCCCAAGAGCGCAGATTTCGCTAATCGTTGAAGCGCCGCCGCGACAAATAACCAAATGAGCATGACGCAAGCGACGCGGCATATCGTCAAAAAAGTCACGAATTTCTGACGAAACCTTCATCTCGCCATAAGTGTTGAGCACGTCTGCCATATGATCTTTTGAAACCTGCTGCACGAGATGCAAGTCTTTGCGCTTATTCTCCGGCAATAGCGCAATCGCTTCCGGCACAACGGTGGAAAAGATCTGCGCGCCCTGACTGCCGCCAAACACCAAAAGATCGAAGCTTTGCGAGCGCGTTGGCGAGCGATAGCTGATTTGGGTCGTCGACAAAACATCTGCTCTGAGTGGATTGCCGGTTTTACGCATTCGCGCCGCTGCCCGCGCAGGCACGCCAGCCGTATTGGGGAAGCTGGTTGCCAAACTAGCGCCCAGTTTAACCGCTAATCGATTAGCCCGCCCCAAAACCGCGTTTTGTTCATGCACCAACACAGGCTTTCGCATCAGCAAACCAGCCATCACTGGCCCGAATGACGGATAGCCACCAAAGCCAATAATAATCGCCGGGTGCAAACGCAGCATCAACACCAATGAGTAGACGATTGACCACAAAAGGGTAAGAATGCGCGCGGGTAGTGCGAATAAGCCACCGCTATAGACGGTCGCCGCAGGCACGCAATAAATCGGCATGGCGGTTAACTTATTCTGATAAGCCATACCGCGCTTGTCGCTTGCCAGCATCACCTCATGGCCCTGGGCTTTCAATTCTTCAGCCAAGGCACTCGCGGGGAATAAATGCCCACCAGTGCCGCCAGACGCCAGAACAATCCGCAGCGGCGATGTCATATTGATATTTCCCTGCTGACTCATAGCTGCCCCCGCATTTGTCTGTCTAATTGAGATGCGGTCAATGTGCTCATGCGCATTGGGCTGACCGCGCGCCGCCGCATGAGAGCCACCAACATGCCCATGGTAATGGCCGAGGCTAAAAGCGAGGAACCACCATAAGAGATGAACGGCAAGGTCATGCCCTTCGAAGGTATGATGTCGAGGTTCACCGCCAGATTAATGCTCGCCTGTAAACCAAACAGGCAAATCAATCCTGATGCGGCGAGTTGAATCCAGTGTTCTGTTTCATTGCGCATCGCATTAAGCGCGCGCCAAATAAGAAAGCCAAAGGTGAGCATAATTAACGCCCCGAAAATCAGCCCCCCCTCTTCGGCGGCAACGGCGAAAACATAATCGGAATGCGCATCAGGCAGTATCGACTTCACTTGACCATCACCGACGCCAACCCCAACCACGCCGCCAGAGCGAATAGCATCCATGGCGCGGTCGACCTGATAAGTATCACCAGCTGAGCGGTCGAGAAACCGGTCTACCCGACTGGCCACATGCGGCTTGGTGGCATAGAGATAACCAGCGGCCACGGCCCCGCAGACGGTTAGCATGACCAATCGGCTCAAAGACGCGCCGGATAAGAAATACAAACACATCCAAACCAAGCACAGAAGTGTCATCTGCCCAATATCCGGCTGCATAACCAGCAAGATACTGACCAGAACAAGCACGCCGAATGACAGCAGAACGGCCTTACTATCAAATTGCGCCCGTTGGCGCGCAAACAAACAAGCGGCGACAACAACGAAGGCTGGCTTCAAAATTTCTGAAGGCTGAATCGACAAACCGCCAATCAGCAGCCAACGGCTGGCACCTTTCACCGAGACACCGATTGATAGGGTCATGGCGACAGCAACAATACTGGCAAGCAATATAAACACCGCCAAAATCTGGATTTGCTTCGGATTTAGCATTGAAACAGCCAAAAATACGGCAGCGGCGAAGGTCAAAAACATCAATTGTTTATTGGCGAAATAGTAAATTGGCATGCCGATATTCTGTGCCACCGCTGGACTGGCAGCGAAAGCCATGAAATATCCTAAAGCCAAAAGCACGCCAACGCCGATCAACATGGTGCGGTCAACCGTCCACCACCATTCGGAGACAAAACTACGGTCAGTGCGAGAGAAGATGCGCATCACATACCTCCGCCTTGTTGCGGTTTCCAGCTGGCAACATAGGTGCAAAACGCATCACCGCGCGCTTCGAAATTGTCAAATTGGTCGAATGAGGCACAGGCGGGTGACAGCAGGACGGTAGCTTCTTCGAGATTGTCAGCCATCGCCTGATCTGCTGCCGCAAAGACGGCGTTTTCCAGCTGGCCGCTCTCGACACAATCGACATGCGGCGCCATGGTGGATAATTGCTGGGCAAATTGCGGCGCCGCTTCGCCAATCAAATAGGCACGCCGCACGCTTGCGAAACTAGTCTCCAAACCTTTCAACCCGCCCTCTTTGGCACGGCCACCGGCAATCCAGTAAATATTGCGATAGGCCGCCAAAGCATGACGTGTCGCCTCGGCATTGGTGGCTTTGCTGTCATTGACGAATGTCAGCCCTTCAAACCGGACAATCGGCTGCAAACGATGCGCCAGTCCGGGGAAGCCAATAAAGGCTTCCGTAATATCAGCAAGATTCAATCCCAAAGCCTGCCCAACGGCTAAGGCAGCGGCGGCGTTTTGCGCATTGTGCAGGCCACGAAGGCTGGCCATAAACTCTAGCCGCATGAGCGTCCCGACATCGCCGCTCAACTCATCGGCAGTCACATAAATATCAGCTGTTGCTTGGGTTGACGACAGACGTATGACGCGCGTGCCCTGTTGCGCCAAAGCATTTGCCATATCGGCACTTTCATCGTCATCAACGCAGATAATGCCAGTCATATCGCTGGCGCCATGGGCGAATAATTTCTGCTTGGCGGCAACATAACCCGCCATTGAGCCATGCCGGTCGAGATGGTCGGGCGAGATATTGGTCAACACCCCAATGTCGCAAGCCAATGTATCATTGAGATCAAGTTGATAAGAAGACAGCTCCAGCACATAAGCGGTTTTGCTGTCGGCTTGTGGCATGTCCAATTGCAAAATCGGCGTGCCCAAATTACCGCCGACTTGTGGCATCCAACCACAATGCGTCAGCATATGGCCGATAAGTGCGGTGGTTGTCGATTTACCATTGGTGCCGGTGATACCAATAACCGGCACGTGATGCTGCGGATTGTCGGCCTGCCAAAGCTGCAGGCCAGCATAGAATAAATCCATATCGCCCATTATTGCGATACCGGCGGCGCGCGCATTGACGACCACTGCATGTGGCTCTGGGTGGGTCAAAGGCACGCCAGGGCTGACAATAAGGCGCGCTGGCTGGCCGAAATCTTGCTTTAAATCACGAATTTTGGCGCCGCGTTTGGCGGCCATGTCACATTGCGTCGGCTTATCATCCCACGCCACCACATCGCATCCGGCAAGCATCAGCGCGTCAACGCAAGCAAGGCCTGATTGACCGAGCCCGAAGACCGCTGTTTCACCAGAAAAATGTGGCAGTGTGATCATCCGACCCCCTAGCGCAATTTCAATGTCGCCAGCCCAATCAAGGCCAGCACGACTGAGATGATCCAGAACCGGATAACGATGGTGGACTCGGCCCACCCGCGTTGTTCAAAATGATGGTGTAAAGGCGCCATGGCAAACACCCGCTTGCCGGTCAATTTGAAAGAAGCCACTTGCACAATCACCGAAACGGCTTCGAGCACAAATAAGCCGCCGATAATCGCCAAAACCAATTCGTGTTTGGTGGCGACAGCAATCGAACCAATCGCGCCCCCCAGCGCCAATGAGCCGGTGTCGCCCATAAAGACCGCAGCTGGCGGCGCATTATACCAAAGAAAGCCAAGGCCAGCGCCGATCAGAGCCGCGCAAAACACCGCCAATTCGCCGGTGCCAGGCACATAATGAATTTGCAAGTAACCTGAAAACACAGCATTGCCGACAAGATAGGCAATCAAACCAAAACTCATTGCCGCAATCATTGTCGGCACAATCGCCAGCCCATCGAGACCATCAGTTAAGTTGACCGCATTAGAGGCGCCAACAATGACGAACACGCCCGCGACAACAAAAAGTGGCAGGCCGAGCGGCAGTAAATAATCTTTAACAAATGGAATGGCGTAGCTGGTGGCCATCGGCGCCGGCAGCAATTTTGAAATATACATAACCGTAGCAACGGCGATGATGGCCTCAAGCAAAAGCTTAATCCGACCCGGTACGCCGTCACTGCTGCTACTGCGCAATTTCAAATAATCGTCCGAAAAGCCAATCGCGCCAAACCCCAGAGTGGTTAGCATAACCGCCCAGAGGAACATATTGCTCAAATCGCCCCAGAGCAGCGACGCGCCAAGGGCCGAAATCAAAATGAGTAAACCGCCCATGGTCGGCGTGCCGACTTTGGTCAACAAGTGAGAGGCTGGCCCATCTTTGCGGATCGGCTGGCCCTTGCCTTGACGGGCGCGCAATGTGTCAATCAACCAAGGGCCAAGTAAGAAGCTTATCAGCAAAGCCGTGAGCAAGGCGCCACCGGCGCGGAAGGTAATATAGGAAAACAGATTGGCGCCAGGTAGCGCGTCTTTCATTGATGTCATCAGTTCGTAAAACATATTAATCCTTCTCCTACACGCTTTGTGCCACAGCCGATTCATCGGCTTGAACCAAGGCATCGACAACAGCCCCCATTCCGCTGGCATTCGATCCTTTAACCATGACCACATCACCGGCCCGCACATCTCTCAGCAAATAATCTGTCAGATCAGCCAGCGAAGTGGCGTGATAAGCCGAACAAGTGGCCGGTAAATTTTGGTGCAAATGATGGCTCAAGGGCCCATGGGTGAGCACTTCATCAATTTCAGTCTCGGCGATGGTATCAGCCAATTGAATGTGCAAATCAATCGCCTGCGCGCCAAGCTCGGCCATGTCGCCCAATACGGCAATGCGCCGCCCCCGGCCTTCCCGTGTCGCCAGTCCAAGCGTCGTCAACGCTGCCGCCATCGATGTCGGATTGGCGTTATAGCTTTCATCGACCAAAATATATTGGCCACCTTCCGCGTGTAAATAATGCCGCTCACCGCGACCCACCAAGCCATCGTGGTCAGCTAGAGACAGAGCACCTAAAGCCAAATCGGCACCGGCCAAAGACACGGCAGCTAAGACCGCGAGACTGTTTTGCACATGATGAGCCCCCGACATACCAACCTTATAGGTCACCTTATCGGCCAAAATCGTTGCACTGACACAGCTGCAAGAAGGGTGTAACTTAACCTTCTCAGCCAAAGCTTGCACTCCGGCGCCCACGCTCTCCGCGTTACCAAAACTAATGATATGATCAATCTGACAGCTGGCGGCTTGAGCCTTCAGTAACTCAAAATATGGGCTGGCGGCTGGCAATATAGCGGCGCCACCGGCGACCACGCCGGAAAAGATTTCCGCTTTGGCGCGCGCTAAGTCTTCCATTGTATCAAAATGCTCAATATGCGCCGTGCCGATTTCAGTGATAATCGCACTATGTGGTTGCACCATCTTGACCAGAGCATCAATTTCACCGGCGTGGTTCATACCAATTTCGAACACCGCATATTGGCAATTTTCGGGCATCCGCACCAAGCTCAGTGGCACGCCAATATGATTATTATAAGATTTCTCAGAGGCATGAACGACACCTGATTTTTCCAGCGCATAGCGCAAGGTTTCTTTAACGCTGGTTTTGCCGACCGATCCGGTAACGCCAATAATATAAGCGTTAGAACGTGCGCGCGCCGCCAAGGCCAAAGCCTCAAGCGCCTTCATAACATCGCGCACCATTATAAGGTTGTCGCTGTCGCCAAGGTTTTTGATGTCGCGCCCCTGCTCAACCAAGGCCGCTGCCGCACCAGCTTGTAAGGCCGCCGCTACATAGTCATGGCCGTCGGCTTGCTCGCCCGGCAAGGCAACAAATAAGTCACCTTTTTTGAGGCTGCGCGAGTCAATAGAGACACCGCTCACGGCCAAATTTTGTTGCAACTCAGCGCGCAATGGGGTCGTCAAAACATCCCCCAAAGCGTCAACCATGGCGTCGCCAGTCCAGATAATCGGTGGTTGCAGATTAGCCATGATGCACCTCGCTTTGCCCAAGCGCTTGGGCAATGTAAGTGACATCATTAAATGGCAAAATTGTGTCGCCAATTATCTGCCCTGTTTCATGACCTTTGCCAGCCACTAAAACAATATCGTCGGCTTGCGCCTGCACCAAAGCCGCGTCAATCGCTTGTCCACGATCAGCAATTTCTTGCGCCAGCGGGCATTGTGCCAAAATAGCTTGGCGAATTTGAACGGCCTCTTCGTGACGCGGATTATCATCGGTCACAATAATTTGGTCAGCCAAATGCGCGGCAATCTCGCCCATCAATGGGCGTTTGCCGACATCGCGATCGCCGCCGCAACCAAACACCACATGCAAGGCGCCCTTATCATGCATATGCGCTCGCAGAGCGTTGAGAGCATTGGCCAGCGCGTCTGGTGTGTGGGCATAATCGACATAGACGCTGGCGCCACTGGATGTTTCACCGGCTTTTTGCAACCGTCCCATGGGCGCTACCAAGCCGCTGAGCGACGCCAGCACATCACCCCAAGCACAACCCAACTGCAAGCTTATCGCCATAGCTAATTGCACATTTTCAATTTGGAAATCGCCAACCAAGGGCAGCGTCACATCGCCCTGCTGGTCGTCGAAATGAGCGCGCAAAACAAGACCATCACGCTGGCGGCTGACCAGCTCAACATATAAATCCGCATCCTGTGTGCCAACCCGCATGACCGAGCGACCGCCCCTAGATGCCGCGTCGGCAATCTGCTGACCAGCCTCACAGGTGACGGTAACCACGGCTGTACCATCGGCGCTGAGCACCTCAGTAAATAAGCGTTGCTTGGCCGCCAAATAATCAGCTTCGTCCTTGTGATAATCGAGATGGTCGCGGCTTAGATTGGTAAATCCGGCGACACTAATATCTGTACCGTCGAGACGATATTGCGCCAGACCATGGCTCGATGCCTCAAGCGCAACATGGGTGATTTGATGCGCCACCAAATCGCGCAATGCGGCACTCAATGTCACTGGATCAGGTGTCGTATGCCTTAGCGGCGCTTGATAGCTAGCGCTTTGAACGCCCAATGTGCCGAGGCTGGCGGCGGTATGTCCGCAAGCGGCAAGAATTTGCTGCACGAATTGCGCCGTCGAGGTTTTGCCATTGGTGCCGGTAATGGCGACCACATGCTGGGGCTGAGTGGCAAAAAATCGTTTGGCCATCAACGCCAAATCACGGCGCGGGTTTTCGCTTTGGAGGACGGCCACTTGAGCCGTGGTCTCAGTGTCTATTTGTGCGGGCTTGGCCACTAAAACAGCCGCCGCGCCGCGCGCAATAGCTTGATCAATAAAGGCTACACCGTCGGTTTTAACACCGCTCAGAGCAGCGAATAAATAGCCCGGCATCACATCGCGACTATCGGCTGTGAGGCCACGAATATTGGTACTGGCGAAAGCCGGCAGCGGATTAAATTCAGGAGCCAATCGATCAAGGCGCATAAGAACCTCCCGACCTTGGCTCAGCCATGGCTGTCTGCTGCAAATTTAGCAGCTTGGCTTCTTGCTGTGTCGCATCACGATTTGGCAGCACGCCCAAAATTGGTGCAATGCGCCTAATAATATTGCCGCTGGTCGGTGCCGCATTCCAACCGGCACCGGTTTGGCCATAGGTCGCCTCAATGCCAGTTGGTTCGTCGAGCATGACCAGCATCACATAGCGTGGCGCGTGACCGGGAAACCCTGACAGAAAACTGGTAATGCGCGCATCCTCACTATAAGTCCCCTGTTGTGGCTTATTGGCGGTACCGGTTTTACCGATCACCGCATACCCCTCAACGTTTGCATTCTTTCCCGTGCCCACGGTCACCACGCGGCGCATCATATCGCGGACGGTAGAGCTGGTCTGCGCACTGACCACACGCTGACCAATTGGCATGGCGACTTTTTGCAAACTTGGCGGATAGAGAACGCCGCCATTGATCATCGCACCGCCAGCCACCAAAACATGCAGCGGCGACACCGAAATACCGTGTCCGAAAGAGGTGGTGGCGCGTTCAATATCCGTCCATCGACTGACCGGCGCAGGTCGAACGCGCGCTGGAAAATCAGTCGCGATGCGATCACGCATACCGAGACGCTGTAAAAATTCCTCATGCATCTGCTCAGGCACTTGTAGAGCAATTTTCGACGAACCAATGTTTGACGAATGCACCAAAATTTCATCAACCGTGAGCGGACGGTTTTGCGGGTGATCATCAGAAATTTTTTCTGGCCCGATTTTCATTGGTTCGCTGGCGTCAAAAATATCGTCGCGTGTCACATAGCCGCCATCTAGAGCCATGGCCACTGTGAACACTTTGAACACCGATCCAAGCTCATATTTACCTTGAATGATTTTGTTAAAATGCGTGCTTTTGGGGCTGGCGGTTGGGCGATTGGCATCAAAATCTGGCAAGGACACCGAGGCGATGATCTCACCATTATGGACATCCATAATAGCCGCCGCCGCACCCTTGGCGGAAAACTTCTCCATTGCCCGCATCAGCTCATCGCGGACGCTGTGCTGCACGCGCACATCAAGGCTTGTTTCAAACTGATTATCCAGCAATGAAAACTCTTCACCTTGATCAAGCCACAACTCAATGCCGGACAAGCCGCGCATATCGCTGCTTGAGAAACCTACAATATGGCTGGCCACTTCCCCATTTGGATACACCCGACTGGTTGCTTTTTTCAATTGCAACGCTGGATTGCCCAAATTCAAAACCGCGCGCCGTTCATCCGGCGTCAGCCCGGTTTGCAGCTTTACATAAGGCCCTTGGCGCGACAGTAATTGCGCGGCGCGCGACTGATTCAACCGTGGTAAAATTTCACTGAGCTGGCGCGCCATAGCCGCCCCATTTTCAATCTGCGAAGTATCGGCGCCCAATGTGGTGGTCGAAATTTGCGTTGCAAGCACCACACCATGCCGATCGGTAATAATCGGTCGCTCTTGTTTTACGATGGTCTTTGCTGCCTTCGATGATCCAATCACTTCATAGCTGGTCGTCAAATCAGCCAGCCGACCGATAAGCACGACAAATACCAAGCTAAAGCTGATCAAAGCCACGCGCAATCGACGGCGCGTTTGCTCAACCGCATGATGCGATAAATCACTCGGGCGCTGCCCCAAGCGGCTACCCATGACAGCCGCCCAATCGCCACCGGCGCGCACAATCGGGGTGCTAGCGCGAGCCATCGCTCACCTCCCCGCTTTGCAGCAATACTGAGATTGGACGAATTTCATCTGGCCGCAAATCAATCACCTGATTGGCTGATAAATAATTCAGGCTCAAATAGCGATTGGCCAATTCTTGCAACCGACGCGGATCATTCAAACTACTCCACTCAGCTTCCAATGTGCGACGCTCGTCGCGCGCCGCCAGCATTGCGTCCTCAACCTTTTTCAGTGCCCGCATTTCGGCGTCGGCGCTATAACGCACATGATAGACCGCCGCCGTCAGAGCAATAATGAAAACCGCACAAATAATATTGATCAAACGTATCATGATGACACCGCCTGCGGCGCCCGCGCCGGCATTAAATCTGTGCTCGTCGGATGGGCCGGTGCCTCAGTGCGTTGCGCCGCCCGCAAGCGCGCCGAACGCGCACGCGGATTGGCGGCAACTTCTTCAGGGCGGGCCTTGGAGCTGCGCTTATCAAGCTCGCTAAAGCTGGCTTGCGGGCCGACAATATCTGGCTGGTGACGCGATGGCCGACCGGCCCGACCCGTGCGCGGCGCGAAAAATTGTTTGACGATGCGGTCTTCCAGCGAATGGAAGGTAACCACAGCAAGTCGGCCTTGCGGCTGCAAAATCTGTTCAGCCGCCTGCAAGCCACTGACCAATTCACCAAGCTCATCATTGAGGTAAATCCGCAAGGCTTGAAAACTGCGCGTCGCTGGATGCGCCTGTTTCGCGCGTGGCTGGCCAAGAACACCACAAATCAAATCGGCTAATTGGCCAGTGCGGGTTAACGCTTGGCTGGCGCGTTTTTCGACAATCGCGCGGGCAATGGCACGCGCACGGCGTTCCTCGCCATAAACAAATAAAATATCAGCCAGCAAATCAGCCTCGGCGGTGGCCAACAATTCTTGCGCTGACATGCCCTGACGGCTCATCCGCATATCCAGCGGCCCGTCGCGCATGAATGAAAAACCGCGCTCGGCTTGGTCAAGCTGCATAGAGGAAACCCCCAAATCCAACATCACCCCATCGACGGTTTGATATCCGGCAGCAGCCACCAGCTCACCCATATTGCCGAAGCACCCCTCAAGACAGACCAACCGATCGCCGAACTGATCTTTGAGCGGTGCAGCAAAAACAAAGGCGGTGGGGTCGCGATCAATTGCCAGCACTGTGCAGTCAGCCGCTGCGAGAAGTTTTTGCGCATAGCCGCCAGCACCAAATGTGCCATCGACGTAAACGCCACCGTCACGTGGTGCCATTGCGGTGGCAACTTCTGAGAGTAAAACTGGAATATGAGGCGCAGAGGGAGATGACGGAGACGGGGTCACGTCATGCGCTTGCGTCACATGGCCCCGACTAGTCATTGTGAGCTCCCGCCCGGGGGTGGGACTGATAAGGATTTGAGCAAGCTGCGGTCTTCTAATGCTCTGGCGCGCGCCTTGGCACGATAATCTGCATAGGCCTCTGGATTCCAAATGCGGAACTTGCTGCCCATGCCGACAAAGCAAACCGCCTTGTCAATTTGGGCGTGATGCAACAGCGCCTCAGGCAAAGATACCCGACCATCACTATCAAAGGTCAGCGTATGACTGTCGCCGAAAAGAACCGAAGCCAGTGCTTCATATTCTTCGGTGAACGGGTCCAAACGGTCGACCATTTGATTATAGTGTTGGCTGAGGCTGACGCCGCCGCCCTCAATTGTCATTTCGGTGAAGGAAGGATAAATGAAAATCGAATGAGGCCCTGCGGCACTCCCATTTTGAGCCAGAATTGCGGAACGGAAAACAGCCGGAACTGAGACGCGCCCTTTGGCGTCAATCTTGCCCTCAATAGTGGACATGAATCTGGTCATGCCTTCCTCCGCTCAACTATGTGCATCCGTCGACGCACAACCCTCTATGGGATACTCTGGGATAGCATGGGAATAGATGGGAAGTCAACGAGTTTGTCTGGGACAAAACGGGATTTCAGCGCCAAAAACCGGCGGAAACCGGTGCGATTATGGTTTTATTGCGCCATTTCGCTTCAAAAATTAGAAAATCGCGGGTTTTTTCAACAAAACTGCGCGAACCGGCATTTATCTTTGAAATGGGCCAGACGGTCTGTAAGCCGGGTTCTGTGCTCACCCCTAAAGGTGGCGGTGACCATTCATCTGGGATGCCTGTTACCAGACACCTCGTGCAACCTACCCGAGCAACGATCCGGAAACAGATCATATGTTGCTCCTATTTGGTCTTGCTCCCGACGGGGTTTACCCTGCCACTGCCGTTACCGGCAGCGCGGTGCGCTCTTACCGCACCCTTTCACCCTTACCGCTAAAGCGGCGGTTTGCTTTCTGTGGCACTTTCCCTAGAGTCGCCTCCGCCGGACGTTATCCGGCGCCGTGTTTCCGTGGAGCCCGGACTTTCCTCCCTTGCGAACAAGAGCGATCACCCAACCATCTGGCCCATATGTGAATTACGCCGCCACCCGCAAGGCGTCAAGCCTGATGTCAGCTAACAGCCAAACGGCATAGCGCATAAATCAAACTCTGGGTTTGCCCGTCAGCGGCACCATCTATTTTTTGAGCTCGGAAATGGCGCTGAAACGCCCGCACAACGGCCTGAGTCTGCGGCCCATAAACACCATCTTGAACCACACCATAACCATAAGCAGCCAAGGTTTTTTGCAAGGCAGCAACGGCTGGCCCTTCTGTATTTAATGTCAGGGTGTCAACATTTTCGACCGGCACATTATCGGCCCACAGCCCAACCCCTTGAGCCGCCAACTGGCGCCAGTCAAGCGCTTCTCCCGGGTCAATTTTGCGCATTGGTGCAACATCACTATGTCCTAACACGCCAGCCGGTGCGATAGGATGGCGGGAAATAATATCACGCGACAAGTCCACAAGAGCCGCCATTTGGAGAGGCGGATAAGCCGCCATGTGCCCATCGACATGTCCGACATGGTCGAGCTCAATGCCAATCGACGCGCTATTCACGTCATCAAGCCCGGCCCAATGCGCAACGCCAGCATGCCATGCGCGGGCCCCCTCATCGACCATTTGCGTAATCTGCCCCTGCCGATCTATCAAATAATGCGCCGAGACTTTGCTGGCCGGATCGCATAGGCGCGCCAACGCCTGTTCAGCTGAAGGCATATTTGTATAGTGCAAAATCAACAGCGATACTGGGCATCGGCGGCTATCAAAATTGGGCGATGGGCAACTGGCGATGGGAGCCATCACAATACCGTCCCCGCTGATGCCACCTCGCGTTTGCGCAGGCCGATAATCAGCACGCCAGATAGGGTGATGGCACTGCCAATCCAGAACCGCAGACCGAGACTATCGCCCCAAACCAGAACCCCAAAGACGATGCCAAAAATTGGCGCCATTAGCGTCAGAGGAGCGGTGACCGACACATCATAGCGTTGTAATAAATAATACATGCCAGCGTGACCAATCAGACTGGCGCCAATCGCCGTATAGACAACCCCGCCCCACCCCATCCAGCTGGCTTGCGTCAACACTTGCAAGTGATTGCTCTCAAACATCAGCGACACAATAATCAGCGGCGGCCAACTCAATGTCGAAATCCAGGCCTGCATTTGATAGACGCCCATTTTCGGCACTTGCTTCATAATAATCGTGCCGACCGAGCCAATAAAGGCGGCGCCGACGACCAATAATAATCCAAGGCGTTCATTGACCACAGCCGGATCAAAACTGATCACCATTACCCCGGAAAACGCAGCAATCACTCCCAGCCAACGCCGCCAGCGCACTTGCTCGCCCAAGAACACAATCGACATAATCGTGCTGATCGGCACGCCTAGCTGAGTGGCAACGGCGACTGAAGAAACATTTTCAGCCACGGACATGCCGCCGTAAAATAACGTGAAATGAGCTGAGCCCATGGTCACAGAAATAACGAAAATCTGCCGCATACTGCCAACAACGACTTTCAAGAACGGAATCAAAATCAGCGACAGTAAAAGATAGCGCAAAGCCGTAAACATCATCGGCGGGATTTCGCTCACTCCGGCTTTACCAGCGACGAAAGTGAACCCCCAAACCAAACAAATGATAAACATAAGAAAAAGATGTCGAACGGCCATGAATCGGATGTAGCATGAGTTCAAACAAAGCGCTATAGCCAGCTTGTAAAACCAATGGAGTCACCATGCCCGCCCTGCTTTTTGATCTAGATGGCACACTTGCAAATACAGACGCCGATTTACATGCGGCGATGAACTATGTGTTGCAGAAATATGGCTATCAGCCGGTGCCTAATGACGCGGTACATAATATGATTGGTGGCGGCGCGCGGATGATTTTGCAGCGCGGTCTGGCTGAAAACAATGCCTCAATGGATGATGCCGCGCTGGATTTGGCGACCGAGGAATTGGTGCTTTGGTATGATCAAAACATTGACCAGCACACGAGAGTTTTTGACGGCGTGTTGCCAATTTTAAAAGCCGCCAAAGCGGCGGATTACAAAATGGCCGTGGTCACCAATAAACGTGAGAGCCTGTCGAGCAAGTTACTATTCCGGCTTGGTCTGCATCAATATTTCGACACATTGGTTGGCGGCGATACATTGGCCACCCGCAAACCCGATGCCGCGCCTATCATCGAAGCCTTGCGGCGTTTGGACGTAGCGCCGGAAGATGCGATTATGGTCGGCGACAGCGAAGCCGATACGGCCAGCGCGCAAGCCGCCGAGGTCGCGTGTATTTGTGTCAGTTTCGGCTATCGTCGGGTCAGCCTTGATGCGCTTGGCGCTGACGCAATCATCGACCATTTCAACGAATTTTCCACCGCTGCCAAAGCCTTAAAGCCCGGCAAATTCGACGCCCTATAGACGCTGAGACAGACTAGAATTTCAGTCTGATTGCCAAGCCGCCGCCCTGAACATTCACGTCATCACCAAAGGCAGCGCGATAGCTCAGCTCAACAGCAAAATAATCATTATGTGCCGAAACACCAAAACCGATATTGGTCTGGTCAGCCACTTCGGTTGCCGTTTCCATAACAAAACTTTCATTCGATCCAACGAAATTCACATTGCTAGAAAATGGCTGATAAGTAACGACTGACTGATAGCCAATGTAATAATTTGGCGACCACTTAATGGCAACCGGCGATCCACCGCCGTAATTTGCCTGCCCACGCAGACCGAAATGATTGGTCGTCAATTCAGAAGTAGCAGTGCCAACATGCACAGCAAGTTTGGCGTCATAGACAGATTTTTCCGTATGCGCATCTTGTTCGAGCGAGAAGAAGTCGGTGCCAAGTTCAGCCTGCAAACTATGACGACCGGTCAGAATAGGAACAGCAAGTTTGGCCGATGCGGCGAAGCTCGTGCCATCCCAACCATCGCGCAAAATATCGCTCACATTGCCGAAACGTCCAATTCGTTCGGACTCAAATTCGACTGTGCCGCCCTGCGCCGTTAACTCGATACCTACCGGCCCAATCTCATGCGCCAAATAGGCACCAATGGCCCAGCTTTCCGAGCTCACCTCATTCACTGACGATGATTTTTCATCGACATTGGAGAAGCTCAACTGGGTGAAAAGCCCAAGCGCATCAAGCCCCAAAATTGGTGCGTCATAGCCATAGGCAATCGAATAGCTGTCGCCTCGCAATGTATCGCCTTCAGTTGTTGCGTCTTGCTTGCGATAATCGCCAAACTGTTGCAACCAACCCTCGCCGCCATTGCGGCCGCCAGCTTTAACCAATTGCATATGCTGGCTCACAGAACCATTGGCCGACGAGGCCAACATTGACAATTGGCGCATCGTGCCATCGCCATAGTGTGGCAGAATTTGATCATAGGCAGAGATGAAATCGGCTTGGGTGGCAATAGATGTTAGGGCCGTTTCAAGCGATGAATGGCGCCCAAAATGGCTCAACACAGCTGACAAGGAGGGGGCCTGAGCGGTGTTCAGACCAATTTCATCAGCGGTTTTAATGCCGAAAATTGCGGTAATCGCCTGATCATCTCCCGCAACATCTTCAATTGCCAGGCTGACATTATAAATGAACGGCTGATCACCACTCAAATGGTCGTTAATGCTATCCGCGTATGACGACAAGTCACTGGCTGTCTGAATGAAACGCTGCGAATACCCGCCCACTGCAATATTTTCAAGCGCTGGCGAGATTTCGAAATCTGTACCGGTAATAACCAAATCTTGCGCATAGACCAGAGCCGTATTCGCCGTGGTTGCCGTGCTATCCACCACAAAGCCAATATCGGCCTCATCGGCAATGGTTAGCGTGTCAATTTGCACACTTTCGTCAATGACTTCCTGATTGTTGAAAACCATCCGCGAGCGCCCTGACATATTTACATTCAGCAGGCCACCATCTGACGTCAGCGCACCAACAAAAACCGTGTAAGGTTTTTCAAAAGTGCTTCCGGCGATCGGATTGGCTTCAGGGTTGCTGATGTTAAAAGTATCATCGCCTAGGCCAAAATAGACATTTGAGAACATGGTTCCAGCCGTCAAATCTAGCGTGTCGTTATAGGCCGAAAAATAGACATCACCGGTAATGGCTGGTGTCAGCACATCTTGCGAAGTCACAAAACCGTCGCCAATCACATTGCCGTCAGCATCCGTGTCGCCCGCTACGTCGAGATCAAGATCACCATTGCCCAAATATTCGCCCGCAATATTCACCTGATCCTCGACCCGCAAAGATTGACGCAGAGCGATGCCGCCAGTCACGGAATATCCGCTATAAGCCGAAAAATCATAAGCGATCGCCTTGTCACCACTAACGCTTGTTATGCCATCAATATGCGTTGAGCTGGCGTAAACCGCTCCCGTGTTAACAAACACAGGGGCGTCTGGCAAAACAGTAGATGCGGAGAGCGCAACCGCTTTTGCCGCATAGCTAGCGCCGGTTGCTGTTGCATCGGTTTTAGTATTGCTGGTTACCGCTGCCGAAATTGTGCCCTCATTGATGAAAATTTCTGACGCCAGACTCTCTGTGCCGAGGGACGTTGTTCCCAATGAAATAGCCGTTGCATCATTATTATAGGCGGTTGCTGAAATCGTGCCGGCATTCAACAGGCCGCCCTCCAAAGTCGCGCTATTACCGATTGAAACAGCGGTAGCAGAAATACCATCATTGAGGCCATTCGCGGTAATGACCCCGCGGTTCATGAATGAATGAGTGTAAGCAAATGTTGTGCCGCTGAACGCCGTCAATGTGTCATTGTCATCATCGCGCGTGTCAGCAAAGCCTTCAACAATTTGACCAAAAGTGCCCGTTGATAAGGTCAACGCTGGGGCAGACCCATAGGTGGTAATCCGTCCCGTGCCACGGTTTTCGTCGAAATGATACGGCTCAGTTTTCAGCAAATTCACAGGGTCATCATCGCCACGGGCTGTGGTAATCGCCGTGAGGCTGGTGGTTTCATCGGCGGAAACTCTCGAATTGATTCGTCCGTTAACCAACACACCTTGCGTGATGCTTCCGTCCAGCACAACCGCTGAGCCACCCTGTTGTAGCTCATTGGCGTCGAGATTAGTCTCACCATCGGCCGCCAAAAGGCCTCTATTATGAATCGCTGTTGTTTGATAGCCGGTTGAAGTAATTGAGCCTTCAATTTGCAAGGCGCCGGTAATATCGCCCTCAACAATCAAGCCAGAAGCACCGCGCCCTATGCCTGACAATGTACCAGCCTGAATATAGCGGCCGGTAATCGACGCCAATGGATCAATATAGACCGCAGCGGCATACTCTGTCTCAACATCTCCCAAGCCAACAATTTCCGAGCCAACAACGCTTATGGTGCCGCGCAAATCAATATTGCCGATAAATGGGCCTTTGAAATAAAGACCCAATCCGCGATCTGACGTGACAGCTATTCGCGAGCCCGAAAGACTGAATAAGTTTCCGGTCATCGCGTTATCGATGTATAGGCCAATACGCCCCAAATCTTGTGCAAAATTGGTTGCGCTGAACACATCATCGCTTGTGTCAACCGTATCGTAATCCAGCGTAATACCGTCTAAAATACCATCTGAGTCACTATCGACACGCGCCAAACTATCGAGCAACAGAATGGAAGCACTTGCTCCGAGCGTTAAATCGCCGGTAAACGGCTCTTTAACCCACACGCCCGATTGATCCGAGGTGTCATATTTAGTTGTGCCGTCAGCGTTTTCATCAACAATACTGACCGCACCATTGAGTGAGACATCAACCGCATCATTATGCTCAATAACGACAGCCGCACCACCGAGCGTCGGGCCGGTAATCGTGACACTACCATCAGATGAAATCGAATGAAGGCCATCCGTATCCACAGCGCTAGATGTCGACTGTTCGGCTGTCAGAGCGGTTTGGACATCCAAAGCAAAAGCCGGAAGACTACCCAGCAATACTGGCAGTACAAATGCCGTCGTTAGTAGTCTTGATTTATAACTCATCATGTCCTCGGGCTAA
>ERZ887849.1176-NODE-1176-length-25666-cov-16.290149_pt1 | contig 25666 bp, 25 predicted proteins | sample MGYA00521267_ERZ887849 | MGnify/ENA primary metagenome ERZ887849 (study PRJEB32303, sample SAMEA104408601) | aquatic metagenome | biome: Brackish water; feature: Pelagic; material: water | place: Baltic Sea | collected 2014-06-06T16:11:00 | depth 2,863 m ... | reverse complement strand
CTTACCAGAGGCTCCATTACTATTATTAGAATTTCATGGAAGCAAGTCATCGGTAAAAGAACAATCTGAATTATTTAATGAAATTTCTAAAGATTTCGACGCTGATAACTTTGAATGGACTTCAAATATTGAAGAGAGAAATAAACTTTGGAAGGCTAGGCATGACGTTTATTATGCAGTCAAAGCTTGTCGTCCAGAAGCTGAATACATAGCAACTGACGTGTGCGTTCCTATTTCTCGTCTGTCTGAATGCATTATTGATACAATAGAAGATATGGAAAAAAATTCTCTTTTTGGTCCAATTGTAGGACACGTAGGTGATGGTAATTTTCATGTACAACTTTTAATAGACCCTAAAAATCAAAAAGAAGTTGAGGTTGCTAATGGTTTTTTAGAAAGGTTAGCTCATAGAGCTATAAGAATGGATGGAACGTGCACTGGAGAGCATGGTGTTGGCCAAGGAAAGAAACAATATTTAATTGATGAGCTGGGCCCAGCTGTTAATTTTATGAAACTTATAAAGAATGAACTTGATCCAAAAGGAATAATGAATCCAGGAAAAATCCTTTGATTATCAAAAATATTTTTAATAGTTTTATTTGTGGGAGCAATAAGCATGGATGATAACACGTCTTTCTGGTCAGAAAATGATTATGATAAGGAAAGTATTAGATTATGTGTAGAAAAAATTAAAAGTGAATTTGGTCAACAATTTTCAAGTTCTAAAAGTATTTTAGAACAACATACTCACACTATGACTATCCATGATTCAGAGTTGCCAGATGGAGTGGTTTTTGTTGAATCTAAAGAAGATGTTCAAAAAGTAGTAAAAATTTGTAATGAATATAAATGTCCAATCATTCCGTTTGGAATTGGGTCTTCATTTGAAGGGCATGTAAATGCCCCTTATGGAGGGATATCAATTGATATGAATAATATGAATAAAATCCTTAATGTTTATCAAGAAGATCTTTTGGTTGTTGTTCAACCCGGAGTTACAAGAGAACAACTAAATACTCACCTGAGAGATACAGGGCTTTTTTTTCCAATTGATCCTGGAGCAAATGCATCTATAGGAGGCATGGCAGCTACTCGAGCATCTGGAACTAATGCCGTAAAATATGGGACTATGAAAGATAATGTAATAGCTCTTGAAGTAGTAACTGCTGATGGACAATTAATTAAAACAGCTAATAAAGCTCGTAAAAGTTCTGCTGGGTATGACTTGACTCGTCTAATGGTTGGCTCTGAAGGAACGCTTGGTATTTCTACTGAAATAACTTTAAAGTTATATGGAATACCTGAAGTTATAGCTGGTGGAAGAGTAAGTTTTCCTTCGGTAAAAGACGCTACTGATGCTGTGATAATGACTATACAATCAGGCATTCCAGTTGCTAGGATTGAGTTTTTGGATCTCGCACAAGTCAAAGCCATTAATAACTACTCTAAGACAAATTTGCCAGAATCACCTTTGTTATTATTAGAGTTTCATGGCAGCGAATCATCCGTAAAAGAGCAGTCAGAGTTATTTGGAGAAATTGCATCTGATTTTGGAGGAAATGATTTCGAATGGACATCAAATAATGAAGAAAGAAGTAAGTTATGGCAAGCAAGGCATGATGCTTATTGGTCTTGTAAAGCGGTTCGCCCTGAAGCAGATATTTATTCGACAGATGTCTGTGTACCTATCTCTAGACTTTCAGATTGCATGATAGAGACAATTGAAGATATGGAAAAAAATAACCTTATTGGCCCAATTGTCAGTCATGCTGGAGATGGTAATTTTCATGTGGCATTATTAATTGATAAAAATAGTAAAGAAGAGTTAAAAAAGCTTGATACGTTCTTAACGAGAATTTCTGAAAGAGCTATACGTATGGATGGAACTTGTACTGGCGAACATGGTATAGGACAAGGTAAAAGAAAATATATGTTAAAAGAGCTTGGCAGTGCTGTGAATGTTATGAAACAGGTTAAAATGGCATTTGACCCATATAAAATAATGAACCCTGGAAAGCTTTTTTTATAGTATTGCTAAACTTATTCGTTTCATATAATTAACAAATCAATTATTTTTTTATATATTTAATAAAGGTATAGAGTGTCTACTCTATAAGAGTAATATGGTTTCTTATATTATTATTAGTTTTTTAATGATGGTCACTCCTGGCCCTGGAGTTCTATCTCTTGCTGGCGTTGGAGCTGGCTTTGGATGGCGTATAGGTGTCTTGTATCTAATAGGTTTGTTTATTGGAACTAATTCGGTTGCTTTCTTAGTTGTGATTGGGTTTAAAAAGTTTTTATTTCAAATCGATGGTGTTGAAATAACTTTTTTATTTTTGTCACTATCATATTTATCTTTTTTAGCTTGGCGTATTGCAACATCTGATAATAAAACAGGTTTTAAAGAAGTTTCAAAAGCACCAAGATTATATGAAGGAATAATTCTTCAGTTTATTAACCCTAAGGCTTATGTCGTTCAGGGACATTTATTTATTGTATTATCATTAGGTATGGACTCATATAATGTTGAGATACTTACTAAGTTTTTAATTGTTAATTGCATATGGATACCCATACATTTCTTGTGGCTATGGCTTGGATTAAGTTTAAAAAAATGGTCTTTACAATCAAGTAAACAGCTTTGGGTTAATAGGGGGATGGGATTAGCTTTATTTGCAGTTGTAATTCTTTCTGCAATTATGGAATTAAGTTCTGACGTATAACGAGATTAAAATTTAATCTTTTTTAAATTTCATCAAGAATATTGATTAAATTTTAAGCGTGTTTTTATATTTTGATTTACTGATGAAAATAATCATTAATTTATTAGATAGATTGTGTAAATAATATTGGAATGATTAGATATAACTCCCCGTTTAATTAATCATAAAAAAAGACAATAATATTCTCCCCCGATTATTATTGTCTCATTACTTAAAGGTGCAGAGGATCTCCTAAAAATCCTCACTAATTAATTTGTTAATAAGTTGCTCTACCTCCAGAAATGTCAAATACTCCTGCAGTTGTAAAGCTGTTTTCTTTGCTTGCTAAAAAAGCTATTAATGCAGCTATTTCTTCAACTTTAACAAATCTATTTCTGGGAATTTTTGAAATCATATAATCAATAAATTCTTGAGAAACTTGGTCTAAAATTCTAGTTTTAGCAGTTGCTGGTGTAATACAATTAACTGCAATATCTTGATCAGCAGTTTCTTTCCCCAAAGATTTAGTTAGAGCTATTACAGCAGCTTTGGAAGCTGAGTAAGCAGATGCATTAGGGTTACCTTCTTTTCCAGCTATAGAAGCTATATTAATTATTCTTCCATATCCATTTTCGCGCATTGACTTAACAACATGTTTGTTACAATAGAAAACGCCATTAACATTTACATTAAATACTTTTGACCATTCTTCGACTGGGTAATCCCAGGTAGGAAAAGTAGGGCCGGCTATTCCAGCACTACAAACTAAAATATCAATTTTTTTCATTATTTTTATAGTTTTTTCAGTTGTTTCTTTTACTAAATTATTATCAGTTTGGTCCATTTTAAGAAAATGACAATTTAATTTTTTTGCCGCTTCTAATCCCAATTTTTCATCCATGTCCCAAATCATAACTTCACAGCCATCTTCAATAAATCTCTTTGCAGTAGCCAAACCAATGCCTTGCGCTCCTCCAGTTATAACTGCTGTTTGTCCATTAAAATTAGCCATTTATTATTCCCCCATCATTTTGATTTATTTTGTAATTTTCTTTAAAATGAAAATTATTATAGAACTATTCACTTTTATATTGTTAACTAGTTCATTGCTAGAAAAAAATAAACTTTTAGGAGAAAATATTTTGGAATTAATTCACATAATAATAGTAGGAATATTGTCTTGTTTAGCAATGGATTTATGGCAAAGGCTATTAAACCTTTTATATAGGATAAACCCTTCAAACTGGGCTGTTGTTGGAAGATGGTTTATGTTATCTATTTTAAAAGGAAAAATTTACAATCCTTCTATTGACGATGAACCTTCAATACATAATGAATTAAAGATTGGCTGGTTGGTTCATTATTTTGTAGCAATAATGTATTCCTTAACTTTTTTCATTTTAATTAATTATGAAATTATGAATGCTTCATTTTTTGACGGTCTGAAGTTTGGTTTAGTCAGTGTTGTAGTTCCATGGTTCTTTTTCATGCCTCTTCTAGGAAAAGGCTTTTTGGGTATAAAAACACCTTCACCATTGCTCACCTGTTCTTTAGCAATTTGGAGCCATTCAGTCATAGGGATTGCAATAGGGACATTATTTCAATTTTTTGGTTATTAAATTTTATTAATATAGGATATATTAATATTATGGATGAGAGTAAATTAAGAGAACAAATATGTACTTTTGCAGCCTCAATGTTTAATAGAGGGCTAACTCACGGATCAACTGGTAATATTTCAGTTCGTGTAAATGATGACGCAATTCTCGTAACGCCATCAGGTTCTTCATTTGGAAAACTGGATCCCAATGAAATTGTTAAAGTAACAAAAGAAGGATCTTTGATTGGATCTTCTGTTCCTACCAAAGAGTTGCCACTTCATAAAGCATTCTATGAAACAAGAGGATTGAAATCTGGAGCAGTTGTCCATTTGCATTCCACTCATTCTGTTGCACTTTCTATGTTACCAGGTATTAATGTAGATAGTGTGTTGCCATCATACACACCTTATTCAATAATGTTATTGGGCAAAGTAAAACTTTTACCTTTTTTTGTTCCAGGTGATCCAGCAATGGGTGAAGCGATTAAAGGTTTAGCTGGAAAAAGATCTGCTGTTTTGTTAGCCAACCATGGTCCAGTCGTATCAGGTAAAAACCTTGAAGCTTCAGTCAATGCTATTGAAGAATTAGAAAGTACAGCTAAATTAGCGTTGATTTTAAGAGGAATGGGAGCAATTGAGTTAAATCAAGATCAAATTAACTCTGTTGTAAATAAATTTAATATAGATTGGGATTAATAAACAAAATGTATAAATTTTCAGCTAACTTAGGTTTGTTATGGAATGATGTTTCTCAAATAGAAGCTATTTATAAAGCAAAAGAAAATGGATTTGATGCAATTGAATTTCAATTTCCTTATAAATATGACGCAATAGAAATTAAAAAAGCGTTAGACGAAGTAAACTTACCTGTAATAGGCATTAATACCATTAAAGGTAATGTTGAAAAAGGCGATAATGGATTACTTGCTCTTCCATCAAGAATAAATGAAGCAAGAGACGCTATAAGATTAGCAGTTGAATATGCTAAAATTATAAAATCAAAAAATATACACGCTATGGCTGGAACAGCAGATTTATCAACTAAGTCATTTGTTACATTTATAGATAATTTAAAGTTTGCAACAGATTTAATAAAAGATAGTGACATAAATTTAGTTATAGAGCCTTTAAATACAAACGATAATCCAGGATATTTTCTTACAAAAGTTGAGCAAGCAAAAGAAATTTGTGAGCTAGTAGATATAGATCGAGTTAAAATTATGTTTGATTTTTATCATATTCAAATCAATCAAGGGAATGTTCTTAAAAGGTTTGAAGATTATCTTCCTTTTATAGGCCATGTTCAAATTGCTTCAGTTCAAGATAGAGGAGAGCCAGACAATGGTGAGTTGAACTTTAACTTTGTGATTCCTGAAGTTTATAAATTAGGTTATAAAGGATATATAGGCGCAGAATATAAACCTAGAAAGAGTACTGAAGAAGGATTAGGCTGGATGAGTTTTTTTTTAAACAGTTAAAGAGAAAGTAAATTTTATGGCGTTAACTAGAAAATATGGACCTAATGAATTAGAAAACTCTGCTTTGTGTTTTGGAACAATGCAATTTGGAGATGGAGCTGATGAAAAAGATAGTCAAGAAATGTATCAAGCTTGTAGAGATAATGGAATAAATTTTTTTGATACAGCTTACGTTTACACAGGTGGAAAATCAGAAAAAATATTAGGTAAACTCATTACTCAAGATAGAGAAAATATTATTCTAGTTACAAAAGCAGGATCGGTAGGCGGTTCAAGTGGATCAAATATAAGGTCTCAATTAGAAGAAAGTCTAAAGAGGCTAAATCAAGATTACGTTGATATATTTTTTCTTCATCATTGGGATGATAATATTCCACTAGAAGAAACTTTTGAGGCACTTAGAGAATTAAAAGAAGAAAAGAAATTTTTTCACCTAGGTGTATCTAATTTTTCAGCTTGGCAAGTTATGAAAGCTAAAGCTTTAGCTGAAAAATATGATTTTCCTAATATTGATATCCTTCAACCTATGTATAACTTAGTCAAAAGACAGGCTGAGGTTGAAATTCTTCCTATGGCTAAATCAGAGAATATTGGTGTCATTAGTTATAGTCCATTAGGGGGAGGTTTGTTGACTGGAAAATATTCGACAGAAAGTAATTCATTAAACAAAAATAGTTCTGGAAGATTGCACGATAACGATAAATATAAATTAAGGTATGGTCAAAATTGGATGTATGAAGCTGCAACAAATCTTCAAAAGCTTGCTCAAAATATTAATCAAGATCCTATAGCATTAGCTGTAGCTTGGGTTTCTTATAATGATGCTATTACTGCGCCAATAATAAGTGCAAGAAACCTAAAACAATTGCAGTCTTCTCTTGATTCAACAAATATTTCTCTGAATGAAGAAACCTATAAATTAATATCTACTATTAGTCCAACACCTCCTCCGGCTACTGATAGATTAGAAGAAATGGCTCATTAAATAAGGTGATATGATGGATGCAGCTCTAGAAAAAAATTGGGAAGTTTATGCATTAAAATATGCAGTAAGATCAGATAGAACAAGAAGAGAAAGTTTTATTTTTGATGATCATTCCAATGAAAGTCACACAATTGATTATTTTATCTGGGTATTAAAATCTGGAAATAGTACAATTGTTGTTGATACTGGATATGATTATGATGAGGCAAAAAGAAGAAATAGGCCTATTGAAAGATCTCCATCAGAAGCTTTGAAATCTATTAATATAAATGCAAGTGAGGTAACTGATGTAATTATTACACATCTTCATTATGATCATGCAGGTGGGTTAATGGAATTTCCTAATGCAAAATTTCATTTACAGGAAACTGAAATGTCTTATGCAACTGGGCCATGCATGTGTCATGAAACAATAAAAATGCCTTTTACTGGTGAACATATTTGTCAAATGGTAAAAAACTTATACTCAGGAAGAGTAATTTTTTATAATGGGATTGGATCTATTCAACCTGGTGTAACTGTTCATTTAATTGGAGGGCATTCAAGGGGATTGCAATCAGTAAGAGTTAAAACTGAAAATGGATTTATGTGTTTAGCTTCTGATGCCACTCATTTCTATGAGAATTTTCTTACCGGGAAACCTTTTCCTATAGTTGTTGATCTTGAAGATATGTTGAATGGATTTAAAACTATTAGAAGTTTAGCTTCTAACGATGATTTAGTTATTCCTGGTCATGATCCTTTGTTGAAGGATTTTTTTCCTATTGAAGGTGTTTCTGGATTTGTATGGAGATTAGATAAAGGACCTATTAAGCCAATAAAGTTTTAAAATCTTTTTCCATAGATCGTCTATATGAAATCGCAGGATCATTTAAAGAAAACTCAACATCAGTCCATTTTACAGTTTGACCTTCTGGAACATCATTCTTCAGTTTAATTCCGTGAGCTAAACCAATCGGAAGAGCTTCTAAGGACAATGATTTTTCTGATGGCAACAGCTTTCCCCAAACCGTAGCTCCCCCTTCTCCATCTAAAACTTCACCCATTTTTAAGTTTCTTTTGGCAGTTGACACTACGTCACCAATAAATTTTTTAGTTTGACCAGTAGGTTGTTGAAACAAAGCCGCAGAGAAAATTGAAATATTTAATTCCATTCCAATAAGATGAAACGGCTTATACATAGCAGAAAACTCTCCAGTATCATCAGTATTCATTCCATATTGTTTAAAGCATGAAGCTGCATAATCGTTAGGTGCTTGCAATACAGCGTAAACTCCCCATCTTAAGTCTTTAAAAACAGGTCTTCCATCTCTTTCAAGTGATGAAACTACTTCAACTTGACCATTTTCACTTAATACTCCACCATATTCTTTTGGTTTAAGAATTTGAGCTAAATCATCCATTCCACAAGCTGGAAACAACAAACCATCGTATGGAACTTTTAAATCACACGCGTTAGCTATAGCGGCCATTTCCAGTGCTGATTTAGTTCCATCTAAAAATGAATTAAACATTTTTGCATTCATTCCAGCTTTTTTTGCTTCCTCATGAGAAAGTCCGTAAAAATCCCAAACTGTATCTGGAGTAGATTGATGATAAGCGGGTTGATATCTTGTTCCTTTCCCTGCACTGCTAACATGAAACCCTGATGCTCTTGCCCATTCAACTATTTCAGCTGTTAACGCAGGTTGATCTCCGTATGCCATTGAATATACTACGCCAGCTTGTTCAGCTTCTTTAGCTAGGGCTGATCCAGCCAGTACATCAGCTTCAACATTAACCATCACTATATGTTTGCCATTTTGGAAAGAGTGTCTTGCATGTTCTATTCCTGCAGGTGGAAAGCCAGTAGCTTCTACAACAACTTCTACTTCAGACATTTTTATTGCTTTCAATGCATCATCAACAAATTGCGTTTTATTTATTAAATCCTCGGTCCAACCAACATTTCTACATGCTTTTTTTGCATTTTCAGGATTCAAGTCAGCTATTACTGTAACTTCTAATCCTTTTGTTGAAGGCACTTGACTTAAAAACATAGAGCCAAATTTACCTGCTCCAATTAATGCTACTTTTACTGGATTGTTGTCATCTATTCTTTTGGAAATTGCTTTTTGTAAAAACATTTATAAACCTTTTTAATTACAATATAATTTTTTTAAATCATGAATATCTGTTTCTTTAAATCCAAGTTCTTGAATTATATATTTTTCAAGGGTCTGAAATTTACTTTCTATTTCATTAATTGCAGAAATTAAGTATGACTTTTGAACTTTCCCAAGAGTTTCTAGCATTATTCTAGTTACCATTTGATAATCATTGCTAGAAGAGGTTGTTTGTTCTGCTGTGGCTGCTTTAATTGTTAATAATTTATTTGAAAGAATATAATTTTCAAAAATCAACTCAATTGGATTGTCACATATTTTTTGAATTATAAAGCTTGCTATTCCTGTTCTATCTTTTCCTGCTGAGCAATGAAATATGACAGGATGGTTGTTTGAACTTAATAAAATTTTTAAAAACTCTTTCCAAACGTGTTGATGATTATTTATATATAATTTATAACTCTCTTCCATAACATTTTCATAAGTTAACTCATTGTCACCATCTATATTTTTTTGAATTACCATTCTATTTAAAGTACTGGCAGAAATAGGGAGGCTAATATATTTTTTTAATAAATCTTTTGATAAATTATCTGGAGCCTTATTTATTTCTTTAGGATCCCTAAAATCAATTATTGCATGAGGATTTAATTTTTCTATTTTATCAATGTCTTCTTCATTTAATGTACTTAATTTGGCACATCTGAATAATAGATTTTTTTTCATTTTAGAGCCTATTCCAGCATCTCTAAAATTTGATACAGAGTCGATGAATGACAAATTTATGTCTCTTTTCTTGTTAATTTTTTAAAATAATTTTTTTAATTTAAAGTATTATTTTAAATTATTCAGCAGCACTTACTTGTTGATTAACTAATTCTGATAAACAATTGTCATTAAGTGGTGAAATAGGGGTAAAGTCTCTATGAGCAATCCATTCTTCACGTTTGAATTCACGTATATGGTTGTCTACATGACATAGTGAAAGATAAACAATTGTCCTGCCAAATGGTGAAATATTTGGAGGGCTTGCATGAACAAGTAATGAAGAAAACATAAGCATACTTCCTGCTGGACCAGTAGGAGCAACACAGCCACCCCTTTTAGCTAACTCAAGAACTTTTTCATTATCTAGAGTCCAAAGAGGATAACTTGTTGTTTCTAAATCATGGCCGGCCTCAATAACCCCTACCTTATGACTCCCAGGAATGAATAATAAGGGACCGTTAGCAGCTGTAACATCGTCAAGAAAAACCGCTATATTCATTGCTCTAGGCTCGGGCATTCCGTCATCTCTTTTCCACGTTCCATAATCTTGATGCCATTGCCATACTGCTCCATCAAATGCTGCTTTAGCATTTAACTTAAATTGATGCATGTATATGTCTCCGTCTAACACTTGTGTGACAGGTTCAATTAATCTTGGGTGAGATCCTAGGCGACTAAATGCTTCATTATATTTGTGGGCAGCAAATGCTGTTCTTGCAACGCCAGAACTTTCTTTCCATACTTCTTTTCTATCTTCTGAATATACTTTATCAGCTTCTTTTTTTAACAAGGAAGCCTCTTCAGAATTAAACATTTTTGGAAAAAATAAATAACCATCTTCATCAAATTTTTTTAAATCAGCATCACTTAAATTCATTGTAAACTCCCAATATTTTGTTCTATAATATTCAATATGAATAAAAAATCAAAAAGAATAATAAAATAAATTGATGCTCATATAGTTCGCGTGTTAAATAAATTAAGAATAAATAGTTAGAAGGAATAATTTTGACGCTTATAACACCTTTAGATAAATTAAAAATTCCTATTGTAGGGTCACCTTTATTTATAATATCAAACCCTGATTTAGTTATAGCTCAATGTAAAGCTGGCATTGTTGGATCTTTTCCTTGTTTAAATGCAAGAGAAGAGGAAGGGGAGCCAAATATGTTGGAAACCTGGCTTAAAAAAATCAATGAAGAGTTAGATAAGTTTAACCAAGAAAACCCTGAAAACCCAGCTGCACCATATGCTGTTAATCACATTGTTCATAAATCTAATATCAGACTTGAAAAAGATATTGATATTTGTGCTAAATGGAAAGCGCCTATTTGGATTACATCATTAGGAGCTAGGCCAGAAGTAAATAAAGTAGCTCATGAAGTTAATGGAATAGTTTTACATGATGTAATAAATAATTTTTTTGCAAAAAAAGCAATTGATAAAGGAGCAGATGGACTTGTTGCCGTAGCTGCAGGAGCGGGAGGTCATGCTGGAACTTTATCACCATTTGCATTAATTCAAGAAATACGTGAATGGTTTGATGGGACATTATTGTTATCTGGATCAATAGCTAATGGAGGAGCTGTATTAGCTGCCCAAGCTATGGGGGCAGATTTAGCTTATATTGGGTCGGCATTTATTGCTACTAATGAGGCTAATGCAGATCAACGTTACAAAGAAATGATAACAAACTCATCTGCTGATGATATTATCTATACTAATCTTTTCACTGGAGTTCATGGTAACTATTTAAAAGGATCTATTGAAGCGCAGGGATTAGATCCTCATAATCTTGAAACTAGTGATAATAGTAAAATGAATTTTAGTTCTGGTGCATCAAAACCAAAAAGTTGGAAAGAAATATGGGGTTCTGGACAAGGTATATCTGCTGTAAAATCAATTTTACCTGCTAAGGATTTAATAAAAAGAATTAATAACGAGTATCAAGACGCTAAAAATAAACTACTTTAATTGATGAGGACTAAATGACTGAAGTTAAACACACGATAATAGATGAAATTGGGTTAATTGAAATTTCGAATCCTCCTGTAAATGCAATTAGTGCTTCTGTTCGAAAAGGGTTGTTAAATAGCATTAATGAGCTTGGGGCGAATAGTTTAATCAAAGCAATAGTAATAGCAGCACCTGGAAGAACTTTTTTAGCAGGGGCAGATATTAAAGAATTTGGGAAAAATGTAGATGGACCAATTTTAAGTGAAGTTTGTGATAAAATTGAGGGTCTAGACAAGGTTGTTGTCGCTTCTTTACATGGCACTCCTTTAGGTGGAGGACTTGAAGTTGCAATGTCTGCTCATTATAGAATTGCAGCTCCAAAGACTAAAGTTGGACTTCCTGAGGTTTTGTTAGGAATTCTTCCAGGCGCTGGAGGAACTCAACGTCTTCCAAGATTATGTGGAGTTTCCATGGCTTTAGATATGATGTTAACAGGCAGGCATGTAAATATAGATGAAGCATTTAAAAATGGGATTATTGATGAAATAGCTGAAGATGATGATACGGTAAAAAACGGAATATCATATGCAAGGAGATTACTTAAAAGAAATAGTGATGTCCGTCCTACCTCAGAAATAAGTGATAAAATTGATAATTTAGATGAAATAAAAAAGACAATAGAAAAAATTAAATCTGAAACTTTAATTAAAGCTAAAAATCTCTTTTCTCCCCACGCTATTATCAAATCAGTCGAAGAGGGATTAAATTTAAGCTTTCCTAATGCTATAGATAATGAAAGAAGGTTGTTTAAAGAATGTATTGAAAGTCCTCAAAGACAAGGCTTAATTCACTCTTTTTTTGCAGAGAGAGCAATAACAAAAGTTCCTGAGCTAGAATTAGGCAAACCTAAAGAACTTAAAAAAATAGGTGTTATTGGCGGAGGCACCATGGGCACTGGTATTTCAATGGCTGCAATGAACGCAGGTTTTTCTGTTGTAATGATAGAACAGAATGATGAAGCTATTGAGAAAGCTTTAACAAAAATCAATGCAACTTATGATCGAAATGTTAAGTTAGGTCGAATTTCATCTGAACAAAAAAATAAAATAATGAGTTTATTTACAGCAGTTACCAATATGGATAATCTTATTGATAGAGATTTAGTTATTGAAGCTGTTTTTGAAAACATGGAAATTAAAAAACAAGTTTTTGCTAAGCTAAATAAAATTTGTAGTAAAGAATGTATTTTAGCATCTAACACAAGCTATTTAGATGTTAATGAGATAGCCTCAGTAGTTGAAAATCCAAGTAGGGTAATTGGGCTTCATTTTTTCTCTCCTGCTAATATTATGAAATTACTTGAAATAGTGGTCGCAGACAAAACTTCTGATGATACTGTTGCTACAGCTTTCTTATTAGCTAAAAGAATGAAAAAAGTTCCTGTCCGTTCTGGTGTTTGTGATGGATTTATTGGAAACAGAGTTCTTTCTAAGTATTTAATTGGTACTTATCATATGGTTGAAGACGGAGCTAGCCCTTTTCATATTGATACAGTCTTAAGAAATTTTGGATGTGCCATGGGTGTTTTTCAGGTAATAGATCTGGCTGGTGGCGACATTGGTTGGGCTACTAGAAAAAGGAAGGCTCCTTTTCGTCATAAGGATGATCGATATGTAGAAATAGCAGATAGAGTTTGTGAAAATGGTTGGTTTGGACAGAAAACTTCTAAAGGCTATTACCTTTATGGTGATGGTATAAAACCTTTAACAGCAAATCCTGAAATTAATATAATTTGTGAAGATGAAAGACAAAGGGTTGGAATAAAACCTAAAAGCTTTTCGGATCAAGAAATACTAGATAAATACATAGCTGCAATGGTTTTCGAAGGTGTAAAAATATTGCAAGAAAAAATAGCAATTCGTCCTTCAGATATAGACGTGGTGTACACGAATGGGTATGGGTTTCCTAGATGGAGAGGTGGTCCAATGAAATACGCTGACATGGTTGGATTAGATAAAATATTATTAAATATACAGAAATTTTCTGAAGAAGACCCTAGATTTTGGTCTCCACCTGAGTTGTTGATTGATTTAGTGAAAAACAATAAAAATTTTGATAGCCTGAATTAAGGCTATCAAAACTAATATATTATTTACATAGTTGGATCTGGATTTACTTTTACAATAAGTTTACCAAAGTTTTTTCCATTTAATAAACCAATAAAAGCATTTGGTGCATTTTCAAGACCTTCTATAAAATCTTCTTTATATTTGATTTTTCCCTCTTTTATCCATTTAGAAAGCTCAACTATAGACTCTTCTCTTTGATCATAATGGTTGAACACTATAAAGCCTCTAATCATCATTCTTTTAGTAAGGATTTGTCTAAACAAACCTGGCAATCTATCCGGTCCTTCTCCATTTAGACTTGTTGCATTATATAAAGAAATTAATCCACATACTGGAATTCTTGCATAATCATTTAAGAGTGGCATTACATTTTCAAATGTTATTCCACCAACATTTTCCCAATAGATATCTATACCATTAGGACATGCTGATTTAAGTTTATCTTTAAAATCAGGATCTTTATAATTTACACACTCATCAAATCCTAATTCAGACTTTGTGAAATTACATTTTTCTTCTGAACCTGCTACGCCTACAACTCTACATCCATATATTTTTCCAATTTGTCCAACTGTAGCTCCAACTGCTCCAGACGCAGCGGATACAACAATAGTTTCTCCTTTTTGTGGTTTTGCAAAATTATGCATTCCAACATAAGCAGTAGTTCCAGGCATGCCTAATACACCAATTGATGTCGACAATGGAGCCATTGCAGGGTCAATTTTTCTTAATTCTTTAGCATCCACAGTTGGATTGTCTTGCCATCCAGTCCTACCTTCTACAAAATCACCTTCTTTAAAATCATTGGATTTACTTTTAATAACTTGGCTTAAGGCGCCAGCTTCCATTACTTCACCAATTTCAACAGCCTTTGCATAACTCTTCGTATCATTCATTCTTCCACGCATATATGGATCTAAGGACATATATATAGTTTTTAAAAGTACTTCTCCATCATTTGGATTTTTAATATCTTCTTTAACTGTTTTAAAATTTTGAAGTGTTGGTTCGCCGTGAGGACGTTCGTTAAGTAATATCTTTGTATTCATTAAAATTTCTCCATTAAATTATATTTGATAATTAATTATTAGTTAATATTTAACAAGGAAATTATTTGAATTTATTACTTGAAAAAAAATAATATCTGAATATTAAAAAAGAAAAAAGAGATCCTAGTCCCAAACAGACAAATGATAAAAACCAAGCTAGATGACTTGATTGACCTCCAAAGTTATCTAAAACAAAACCAATTACTGGCCCTCCCAAAGCCCCACCAAAAAACCCAATCATAGAATGTAGAGCTAATCTTACCCCTCTGTCTTCAGGTTTTCCATTAATCACAGCGCCAGTTGTTAACGATCCTGAATCCAATACAATAAGTGCATTATATATAAAAAGCATTAAAATAGCTAACCAGAAGCTTAATAAAAAAGATATGGCAGTTAATATAGACCCAATAAAACATATTAAGCCCATCTTGCTGACTATTTTTGCTCTATCTTTATCGATACAATATTTAGCTCCATATATAGAGGCAAAAACACCTAAAAAACCCATTAAGCCAATTGCATTGGCAATAAAGGAATCACTGGCAGGTGTTTTGAAATGGTTTGATAGAAATAAAATACATGGAAATGTCCAGCTTCTAAAACCAAATAATTCGTAGCTATGTCCACCGTAGCCGAGGATGTAAGGTAAAGCTTTTTTATTTTTAAAAGTACCCAAAATTGGAACAATTACTTTTAATAAGCCTTGATATTTTTTCTTTTTTCTTTCTTCTATTTCTTCACCAGCAAAGAAAAGTAAAGGAAATGAACATAAAAATAAAAGAATAGATGCATAAAAAAAAGATTCTTCCCAACTTATCTTATAACTTTTTAATATTCCAAAAATAAAAAAAGAAAAGGCAACACCTAATCCAAAAAAAGACGTGTAAACAGAAACATATTTTTCTCGTGAAATTTGATTAAGCCTTGAATTTAATATTTGTAAACCAGGCATATATGTACCTGCAAGTCCTGCTCCAACAAGAGCCCAACAAATTGAGGCGTTTATTGCATTGCTAGCAAATAATGAAAAACATAATAATCCAATACAGCCTAATAAAGATGAAAAACAATAAAGTTTTCTTGCATCAAAAGTATCTGTCATACTAACTAAGAATGGTGTAGCAATTACATAACCAATATAAAATGATCCACTAATCCATCCGGCTTCACTATTAGTTAAATGCCATAATTTTTGAAGTTCAATAAGATAAATTGGCCAAACTGCAAACCCAGTCATAGAAATCATTTGTATAAAGCAGCTTAAAATTACAATTCTTGGCATTTTGTCCTAAAAATTAAATAAAATTTAAATTAAGTATTTAACAAGTTTATTATTTATTGTAGTTTATATTTGTTTTGAAAATTGTATATACAAAAAAAGGCTTATAATGACGACTTTAAAAGAAATAATGTCACCTAAATCAATAGCAATTGTTGGTGCTTCCGATACTAAAAGTAGAATTGGAGGACGTCCTTTAGCTAATATGATTGAGAAAAATTTTTCTGGTGACGTATATCCGATTAACCCTAATAGGGACACAGTTCAGGGTATAAAGGCTTATTCTAGCCTCCTTGATGTCAAGGGAGATCTTGATTTTGTTTTAGTTTCTGTTCCATCTAAAATAGTTGTATCTGTATTAGAAGAAGCAGTTATTAAAAAAGCAAAAACAGCATTAATATTCTCATCTGGATTTTCAGAAATTGGTGCTCAAGGTGAAATTTTACAAAATCAAATCAAAAAAATTAGTCAAGATAGTGGCCTTAGAGTTATTGGTCCAAATTGTTTAGGTCTGTTTAATTCGTCTAATAATTTTTTCCCTACTTTTACAACAACAGTTAACAGAACAACCCCTAAACCAGGCGGCTTTGCAATTGCAAGTCAATCTGGAGCATATGGAAGTCATATTTATATGGTTGCCCAAGAAAGAGGCCTTGATATTACGTATTGGATGACTACTGGTAATGAAGTTGATTTATCCGTTGGAGAAACAATTCAATTAATGGCCGAAGACCCCGAAGTGCATACAATAATGGCTTATGCAGAAAGTGTTAAAAATGGACCTCAATTTACAAAAGCTTTAGACACAGCAAGATCTGAAAAGAAGCCTGTAATATTTATGAAAGTTGGTAGATCAGAAGTTGGAGCAGCAGCAGCAAACTCTCACACAGCTTCATTGGCTGGAGAAGATGCTATTTATGATGAAGTTTTAAGAGCTCATGGTGCTTACAGAGTTAAAAGCACTGAAGAAATGCTTGATGTTGCTTATGCCACTAAACCTAGAATTTTTCCTGTAGGCAAAAATTTAGGTATTGTAACAATTTCCGGTGGTGGAGGTGTTTTGATGGCTGACGCCGCGTCTGATGTAGGTTTAACAGTTGGACCAATGCCACAGGATGCACAAGATATACTAAAAGAGCTTGTTCCTTTTGCTTCTCCAATGAATCCGGTAGATGTTACTGCTCAGTTTTTTAATGATTTATCTATTGTTCCAAAATTTACTGATTTAATGTTATCTAGAGGTGGTTATGATGCATTAATTGGATTTTGGACATCTGCTGCTGGATCGCCTGTTATAGCAAAGCCATTACTTTCATCTTTAAAGCAAGCAATGACAGGTTACGAGGAGAAACTTTTTATCAATTGTATGGTTGCTTCTGAGGAAATAGTTAAGACTTATGAAGATGAAGGCTTTATATGTATTGAGGACCCTACTAGAGCTGTAGTAGCCATGTCTGCTTTAATGTTTTTTGGTGAAAAGTTTAATGAGAATAAATTTAAAAACAATTTTAATGAAAATGATTTTTTAGTTAAAATTCCTCAAAAAAAATTAAATGAAATTGATTGCAGTGAAATTTTAAGAGAAGCTGGTTTACCAATAGTTTCGTCTTTTTTAATTAATAATATAGACGAATTATCTGCGATATTTAATGAAAATCAGAACAAACACGTGATGAAAATAGTTTCATCTGAGATTCAACATAAAACGGATGTTGGTGGTGTCATATTAAATATTGAAGGTGTTGAACAAGCAAAAAAAGCTTATGAACAAATATTGTCGAATGTAAAAAAGAATGCCCCTAATGCTAAAATTGAAGGTGTAATGCTTTCTCCAATGATTGAAGGGGGTTTTGAATGTATATTGGGTGCTAAAATTGATCCGGTTTTTGGCCCTATTATTATGTTTGGGCTTGGTGGTATATACGCTGAGATCATGAAAGACATTGTTTTTGCAGAAGCTCCTTTATCAAATGAAAAAGCTGAAAAAATGATCCTTTCTCTAAAGTGTAAAGATTTGTTTTATGGTGCTAGAGGGCAAGCACCGATTGATGTAAAAGCTTTAACACAGTTAATAGTTACTTTGTCCAATTTTATTGCAGCTAATAAAGATCAAGTCGATCAAGTCGAAATGAACCCAGTGATTGTAAGCGAAGATCAAATAATTGCTCTTGATGCTTTGATTGTAACCAAATAACTACTTTTTATTCTGAGGAGAGAAAATGCCAGAAAACTTAACAGGTTCTATAGGTCCAGAACAACAATTTAAGAATTACCTTTCAGAAGGTAAATTCATGATACAAAAAAGCAAAAGTCTAAATAAATTTTTCTTTCACCCAAGAGTAGCTTTTCCTGGAACAGGGGAACGTGATTTGGAATGGGTTGAAGCTTCAGGAGATGGAATTGTTTATAGTACTAGTTGTAATAGAAGATTGCCAGAAAAAGGAGGCGATTTTAACATATCATTAATTACCCTTCAAGAAGGGCCAAGGATGATGGCAAAAATTGAAGGTGTGGCACCTGATAAAGTTGTCATTGGACAAAAGGTTAAAGCTAGAATTTCTTCTTTAAAAGGAGAGCCGGCCATAATTTTTGATATTGTAGAGGGATAATTTTAATGGGTTATAATGATATAAATAAGTTAAAAGGTAAAACAGCTGTAGTTGGTTTGGCTGAAAGTGGTTGTGGAATTGCTAAGGGCTGGAGTGCTATGGAAATAATGGCAAACTCTGTTCATGATGCCCTAGATGATGCAGGTATAAAGTTAAGTGAAGTTGATGGAATTTTTGCTGCTACAGCTTTTCATTCTATGGCTGCAATGTCTTTATCAGAATATCTTGGTGTAAAACCTAAATTTGCCGATGGATCTCAAATTGGTGGATCAAGTTTTCTTTCACATATTTTAACAGCTGCAATGGCTCTTGATGCTGGTTTAATTAATGTTGCAGTTGTTGCCTATGGTTCTAATCAGAAAAGTATTGGAGGTTTTAAAACTATTTCTGAAGCTATGCCATATGAAGCTCAATATGAACCAAGAATGCCTGTAACTGCATATGCATTAGCTGCTAAGAGATATATGTATGAATTTGGCGCCACACGAGAAGACCTTGCTAATGTTGCGGTTTCAGCTCGTGAATGGGCACTTTTAAATCCTAGAGCTTATACTCATAACGATGGTCCTCTATCAGTAAATGAAGTGTTATCTGCTCGACCTATAGTTGATCCTTTAGGAAAACTTGATTGTTGTCTTGTAACTGATGGTGCCGCTGCTGTTGTAATGACAAGAGCAGATAGAGCAAAAGATACGAAAAACACTCCAATTTATCTTTTAGGTGCTGCAATGGAACATCATCATCGCATGATTTCTGAGATGCCTGATTTAGTTAGAACATCTGCCATAGACAGTGGAAAAAGAGCTTTTGCAATGTCTGGGTATTTACCTAAAGATATGAATACTATTCAACTTTATGATGCATTTACAATTAATACTTTGTTATTTTTAGAAGATTTAGGATTTTGTAATAAAGGTGAAGCTATAAATTTAATTAAAAATAATAATATAGGTCCATCTGGTAATTTGCCAGTTAATACAAATGGAGGAGGGTTGTCATGTGTTCATCCTGGAATGTATGGCCTTTTTGTTACTATAGAAGCAATAAGACAATTAAGAAACTCTTCTGGAGACAATGTGGGTAAAAGATTAAATGGAGGCTGGATTCCAAATGCAAAGCTTTCTGTTGCCCATGGAAATGGTGGAGTTTTATCAAGTCAAGTAACAAATATTTGGGGTGTCAGTGAGACTATATAAGTAATTAATTATTCAACATGTTACCATGATGAATATGAAGTCACTGCAGCTTCATCTATAGTATAACCAACATCTGCTACTATCGTAGAAACAGATTTAGCTTTTAGCATACCAGAAACCCAAACAGCTGAGTTAACCTGTTCTGCTTTCAATCCTTTTGCAGATTTAATATAAATGATTTGGTTTGCGGGGGGAGGTGGAACATGAATGCATGCTCCTAAATTTGGAACTAAGAGAAATTCAATTATATTATCTCCATCAAAAGTAAGAGGTACAATGTAGCCAGGAATTTTTATCTTACTTCCATCAAACTTAGTATTTATAAGAGCATCTTTTTTTTGTAGCTTTTTAAATTCCTTCATATCATTTAAAAACCTATTTAATTCTTCTTTAGAGCCTCCAAATTTAGAAATATCTGGAATGCCTTTTGTGTTTATACCAGTTGTATTTATTTTAACTCCAGCTTCTTCATTGGGCACCAAATCATCCCATGAAATTTCTTTGTTATCTGCGAATGAAAAATTATTAATAATTAACAAAAAAATTAAAATTAAAAATTTGGAAAAAGATTTTATCATTTTTTCTAATGTCATGATTTTACAATTAACCCATCTGAAAGTGAAAGAGAATAGGCTCTTAGAGCTGGTATTACACCAGAAATTATACTAGCTAATATAATAATCAACATAATTATAAATTCATTGTTTCCAGGAGAAGTAATCTCAATATAAAGTCCTGTAAACTTTTCTATAATTGATTTGAAAGTAAAAAGTAAAGCATACATAGTTGTAGCTCCTGAAAACACACCTAAAAAAGCAATACATGAAGATTCAGTAATAAATAAAGTGAATATATGTATAGGTTTTGCTCCCAATGATCTTAAAATGGCCATTTCTCTTCGACGTTCGTTTAATGAACTTAATATTGAAACTATCATGCCAAGTAAGGCTGTGAACACAACCATAGATGTTACTATAAAAAGTGCTTTTTCTATATTAATGATTAAAGACCATAATTCACCAAAAACAACTCCTGGAAGAATTGCAGTAATAGGCTCTTGAGAATATCTGTTTATCCATCTTTGAAATGAAAAAGTTGTCATTCTTGATTTGAGTCCAACAAAAAGAGCTGTAACATTTGTAGGCTTTAAATTTATAGCTTTATAATCTTTTACGGTTTTAATTTTTTTGTCATATGTGCCGGAATTCCAACCTATGTGAATAGCTTCAATAGCCTCTAGGCTAACTATTACAGCTCGATCTGATGGTGTGCCAGTTTTTTCTAAAATGCCAGATATTATAAAAGGGGTGTCGCTATGATCTTTTCCAAAAATTACATCACCAGTTCCATGTGCTAAAATGATTTTGTCGCCTACATTATAACCTAATGAATTAGCAACATCATTACCAATAACTGCTTCAAAAAGATTTGAAAAAGAATTTCCTTTGTCAAATTTTAAAGTCATATTTCTTCGATAACGAATTCGTTCGAAATAATTATTAGTGGTTCCTATTACTCTAAAACCTTTGTGAGAATCGCCTAATGATATTGGAACAACCCAATCAATTTCACTTCTTTTTTTAATGTCTTCCACTGTTTTTATTGTTATGTTTGCGGTTGCATCTCCCATATGAAAAACAGAATAAAGTAAAAGTTGAATTCCACTTGCTCTAGGGCCAATAACCAAATCTGTTCCTGATATTGTGTTTATAAAACTTGTTCTTGTGGACTTTCGAATTTTTTCAACGCTTAATATTAAAATTACTGATAATGAAATAGATATAATAGTAAGTAATGATGTTAATTTACGATTCATTATACTTTTGTATGCAAGGTTAAATACTAACATATTATGTTTTCTGACTTAAGGTTGATTGAATAATATCAGTGATTTCAAATGATTTATTAAATTTTGGAATAATTTTTTTGTTATGACTTACCAATAATAAAGTAGTTTTGTTAGTACTTGTTTGCTTGAATAATTGTTTAAGAAAATCTGTTTCACTTATTTCATCAAGTGAAGAGGTTGGTTCATCTGCAATAATTAGTGGAGGAGAACCAATAAAAGCTCTAGCTGCTGCAACTCTTTGTTGTTGACCAACTGATAAGGTGCTAGCTAATTGATTTCCAAACTTTTTTGATGATACACCTAATGCATCAAGTAGCTTTTTTGCTTCGTAAATATATTGTTCTTTAGAAGAACCGCATGATATTCTTCTTTTTAAGGATAACCTTAATGGTAATAGAACATTTTCTAATGTTGAAAGATAAGGTATGAGGTTGAACTGTTGAAATATAATTCCTATATTATCTGCTCGAAAATTATCTCTTTGTGAGCCTGTCATTTTAAAAAGGTCTTCTCCTAATACTTTAACAACACCAACATTAGGTTTTGTAATGCCGCTAATAATACCTAAGAGCGTTGATTTTCCTGAACCAGATGAGCCCAAAATAATTCCACTTGTATTTATGGGTAAGACAAAATTATTAAGTTTGAAGTTAAAGTCGTTTGCTGAATTACCCCATGAAAAGTATAAATTAGATAATTGGATTGCTGATTGAATATTTTTCATGGGTTTTTCAAAGCCTAATTTAATTATGTATTTTTGGGATTTTAATTGTTTTTGTATCACTTTCCCATTCAATAGCACTCTGACCTTTCTCAGAAATTATCTGAACTTCTAATTCTTCAGCTTTTGGAAATATTTGAAAAAACATAGTTGTTAATTCTGTTAATTCAGATATTTTTTTACAATTACTATTCCATTTTGCATGAAATCCTGCATGAGTACCCTCAACTTCAAATTTAATATCAATTTTGCTAGATCTACAATTAGCATTAGATGATGTTGTAAATAATCGATCGGTATTCTTAAACAGATTGATAGCTTTATTTATAGATTCTTTCTGCTGTGTATTTTTAGGAGAGTTTTCAAACCCAACTATATCATTTGCAGGAGCTTCAAGCTCATATTGAATAATGTTTCCCTCAATTACAATTTGTAATTTACTTACCCCATGCTCATGGCTTTCTAATTGACGTTTTTCAGCAAACGATTTTGATGAACTCAATCCAAAAATTATAATCATAAATATAATTTGTAGTGTTTTTATCATTTAATTTATTCCTTTTTATATTTAAAAAAATCACTTGTATGATTTTAATTCATTAATGCAATAATATAGCAAAAATGGTCATAGCAAAATTTTTTAGACAATGCAATAGTATTGCAAAAAATAATTTTTTAAATGAGTTTATTTTTTAAGGATTTAAAATAACTTTTCCTTTGGCACCTCTAGATAATATTTTTTCTAGAACTATCGCTGCGTCAGATAAATTATAATGATCTTCAACTAAAGGTTTAACTAAACCTTTTTGATGCCAATCAAATAATTCAATCATGTTCTCAGCATATGCTTGAGGTTCTCCTCTTGTAAATGCTCCCCAAAAAACGCCAACTACGCTAAATTCTTTTACTAAAGCTAGGTTAACAGCTAATTTAGGAATAGTGCCTGAGGCAAATCCAATAACTAGAAGCCTTCCCTTTCTGGCCATGGTTCTTGCAACTGTATCAAATATCTCACCACCAACAGGGTCAAAAATAACATCAACACCTTTTCCATCTGTTAATTTTTTTAACTCATCTTTTAAGTTATCGTATCCAAGGATTATATCGGCTCCATACTCTTTAGCTATTTCTTGTTTTTCTTGAGAAGATGCTACTGCAATTACTTTTGCTCCAATTATTTTTCCTATTTGAATTGCTGCAATTCCTGTAGAGCCTGAAGCGCCTAATACTACTAACGTCTCGTCTTTTTTTAAATTTCCTCTTTGTTTTAATGCATAGTGAGATGTGCCATATGCACATAACAATGCACAAGAATCATCAAATGACATTTTTTCAGGAATTTTAAAAACAGAACTTTCTTTAACAAGAACTTGTTCGGCATAGCCACCTAATTGAGATAATGCTGCAACTTTATCTCCAACTTTGAATTTAGAAATATTAGAACCAACTTTTATAACATTTCCAGCAACTTCCATTCCTGGAGTAAAAGGTGTTTCAGGCTTTAGTTGATATTTTCCTTGAACTAGCAAACCATCTGGAAAATTAACTCCTATAGATTTAACATCGATAATTACACTATTATCTTCTATAATAGGTTCATTAACTTCTTTATATTCGATATCTTTTATTGGCCCGAAAGAATTGCAAACTATTGCTTTCATTATTTTACCTTTTTTTAAATTTAAATTTTTATGGAAAAACTAAAGATATTGTTTCTGCTACAAATCCAGGTTTGTTCTCATCTTTAATTTCTAATTCGCATTTATTAACAACACGAAACCCTCCATTATCCATTTTTTCACAAGAGATAATCTTTCGGTTTAATCTTACATATGATCCTACTTTGACCATATTTATAAACCTTACCTTATCAGACCCATAATTTAATGTTCTTGAAGTATTGTTTATCTGAGCATTTTGGGATGCAAGCACAGGAAGTAAAGATAGCATAAAATATCCATGAGCTATTGTTTTGCCTTCGGGCATTTCATTTTTGGCTCTCTCTTTATCTACATGAATCCATTGGTGATCAGAAGTTGCATCTGCAAAATCATTAATCTTATCTTGTGAAACATGATACCATTCGCTTGGTGTCAAAGGTAAATTGATAAATTTTTGTATTTCTGACGGACTGTCAATAATAACCATGTTGTGCTTTTTCCTAATTTTTTATATTTGACTTAATGTTTTTATCTAATCAAATTATAGTAATAAAAAATAAGATACATTAAAATAAAAAAATAATTTTTATATGAGGTGTTAAATGTCGTTAAAAGGTAAAATTAAGTTAGAGGGAGTTATTCCAGCTACATTATTAGCATTTAACAATGAATTTGACATAGATGAAAAATCAAGTAGAAAACACATTAAACATTGTGCCTCAACAAAGGGTATATCTGCAATTACTGTTAATGGTCACTCTTCTGAGGTTCATGCATGTAGCTTTGAAGAACAAAAAAGAATTTTAAATTTTTCTTTGGATGAAGTTGGAGATATTACACATGTAATTAATGGTGTTTATGCTGATGGAAGTATTGAAGCAGCTAAAATAGCTAAGATGTCTGAAGAAAATGGAGCTTCTGCTTTATTGTGTTTTCCTCCTCAAAGCATGTCTATGGGTGGCCATCTTAGGCCTGAAATGGCTATTGAGCATTTTAAAAGAATTGCAGACAGCACTGACTTGCCTTTAATTTGTTTTAATTATCCATCGGCAGGTAATCTCACTTATCCCTTTGAAACATTGTTAAAATTATTCGATTCTGTTCCTACTATTAAAGCAATTAAAGATTGGTCTAATGATCCAATGTTACACGAAAAGCATATAAGAACATTTCAAAATCTTTCAAATCCAATAAATGTGCTCACAACTCATAGTTCTTGGTTGATGTCTTCATTAGTAATGGGAGCAAATGGATTGTTATCTGGAGCGGGGAGCGTGATAGCTGATTTACAGGTTTCCTTATTTAATGCTGTTAAAAATAAAGATTTGTCTTCTGCACAAGAAATTAACAATAAAATTTTTCCTTTAGTTCAAGCTTTTTACTCTCCTCCATTTTTGGATATGCATAATAGAATGAAAGAAACCTTGGTTCTTATGGGCTTAATGGATAAAGCTATAGTAAGGCCTCCTTTAATGAAACTTAGTGATGCAGAGATTAATGCACTTAAGAATGCAATTAATATTTCAGGAATATAATATAATTTTTTAATTAAGTTGTTTTAATTATTAATATATTG
>ERZ887849.1175-NODE-1175-length-25674-cov-5.801632_pt1 | contig 25674 bp, 24 predicted proteins | sample MGYA00521267_ERZ887849 | MGnify/ENA primary metagenome ERZ887849 (study PRJEB32303, sample SAMEA104408601) | aquatic metagenome | biome: Brackish water; feature: Pelagic; material: water | place: Baltic Sea | collected 2014-06-06T16:11:00 | depth 2,863 m ... | reverse complement strand
CCAAGGTGTCGGGTTCACCCTGCTGGGGGAGGCATCTGTTGGTGGGATCTGGGCAGTGGCGCATCACTTGAAGTGATGTCGGTTCGTCCCGCAGAAATGTAGTGTGTAATATATTACTTATGACGACATCGACTCCGTGGCGCGGAATTCTGACCGCTACCGCCCTGCCCTTCACCGCCGACGATGCGGTTGACTTCGAACACTTCGCCGAACATGTGGCCTGGCAGTGCACCAACGGCTGCGACGGTGTGGTGGTCAACGGCTCCCTGGGTGAATATCAAACGCTGACCCAGGAGGAGCGCGCTGAGGTTGTGCGCGTTGCTGTTGCTGCTGCGACCCCGGTGAACGGAACGGTCGTGGCCGGTGTGGCCGCCTACGGCTCTGATGAATCCCGTTACTGGGCCCAGCAGGCCGCTGAGGCTGGTGCCAGCGCGGTCATGCTGCTTCCGCCCAATGCGTATCGTGCAGATGAGCGCGTTGTCCTGGAGCACTATCGTGCCGTAGCCAAAGAAGAGTTACCGATCATTGCCTACAATAATCCTTTTGATACCAAGGTTGATCTGACCCCCGCCTTACTCGCCACGCTCCACGCCGAGGGCTTGATCAAGGCCGTGAAGGAATTCAGTGGCGATGTGCGTCGGGTCTATGAAGTACATGAACTTGCACCTGAACTAGAAGTTTTGATCGGTTCCGATGACGTAGTTCTGGAGATGGCCATCGCTGGGGCAACCGGCTGGATTGCTGGCTACCCGAACGCGCTACCTCAGTCCTGTCGGGAGTTGTACGACGCCTCCATCGCCAAAGATATCGAGACTGCGCTGCCTATCTACCGCGATCTTCATCCGCTGCTGCGCTGGGACTCCAAGACTGAGTTTGTTCAGGCGATCAAACTGAGTATGGACATTGCCGGGCGTTTCGGTGGCGCAAGCCGACCGCCGCGCCTGCCCATGTCACCAGAGCATGCTGCGATCGTTCGCACAGCAACGGAAGCAGCTTTGGCCAAGGGCTACCGTTAGGCATGCGAGCACGTCGCGTTCTGCACACCATCGACACCCACACCGAGGGCATGTCGGCGCAGATCGTGGTGGGTGGCGTCGGGGAGATTCCCGGCGACACCATGATGGAAAAACGGCTCCACTTCATTGAGCATCACGACGACATTCGCGAATTGCTTATGCGCGAGCCGCGCGGGCACGCGGCCAAAAGCGGGGCCATTTTGCAACCGTCACCGCGTCCAGGTGTTCAGTGGGGTGTGATCTTCATCGAGGTCACCGGGTGCCTGCCCATGTGCGGGCATGCCACGATCGCGGTCGCCAGCGCGCTGGTCGAAACCGGCATGGTGGAGGTATCAGAACCCGTTACCGACATCTCGTTGGATACCCCGGCCGGCCTAGTCAACGCTCGAGTGGAGGTGCTGGACGGGCAAGCCATGTCCGTTACGCTGCAAAACGTTCCCTCCTTTGCCGATGCTCTGAACCAGCAGGTAGATGTTCCCGGGGTGGGCGTGGTCACCTACGACATGGCCTACGGTGGAAATTTTTATGCAATCGTCACGGCAGACGAACTTGGGCTGATCTTCGATCGCGATAATTCCGCCCAAATCATGGAGCGCGGCCTGGCATTGATGGCAGCCATTAACTCGGCTAACCCGCCGGTGCATCCCACCGAATCCTCCATCACCGGATGTCGACATGTGCAAGTTTTAGCACCCGGTTCAACCGCTCGTGCATCAAAGCACGCCATGGTGATTCATCCTGGCTGGTTCGATCGTTCGCCCTGTGGCACAGGTACTTCAGCCAGAATGGCACAGTTGCATGCGCGCGGTGAATTACCTCTTGAGACTGACTTTTCCAATGAGTCCTTCATCGGTCGTACCTTCACCGGGCGACTCATCGCCGAAACGAACGTGGGTGAGAAACCAGCGGTGGTGCCCACCATCACCGGTCGTGCATGGATCATGGGCACCAGTCAGGTGTACCTGTCATCCGACGACCCCTTCCCGCGGGGATTCACCCTGTGAGCACACCGCACTTGACTGAGATCCAAGGCCGCATCTCGCTACGTCACCAGGTAACCGCTGCACTGCGGTCGGCTCTCATCACCGGTCAACTCACCCCCGGGGTCACCTACTCGGTACCCACCCTGGCCGATCAACTGGGTGTCTCGGCCACTCCGGTACGTGAAGCCATGCTCGACCTTGTGGCGCAGGGCATCGTCGCAGCTGTTCCCAATAAAGGCTTTCGGGTAACGGAAATGACCGAGGCCGATCTTGATGCGTTGGCCGAAGTTCGGCGCATGCTAGAAGTTCCCGTCATTGAACGTATTAGCGGAACGCTCGCTGCCGAGCAGATCTCCCAACTCCAAGATATTGCCGAACGGGTGCGTGAGTGTGCCGCCGCCGGAGACCTCGTGGGTTACCTCGAGGGTGATCGGGAGTTTCACCTGCAACTACTCGGCTGCATCGGAAACGCCAAACTTGTTGGAATTGTTGATTCTTTGCGCACGCAAAGTCGCCTCTATGCACTCACTGATCTTGCCGAATCCGGCCAACTCGTAACCTCGGCTGATGAACACCTGCAGTTGCTTGATGCCGTTGCTCGTGGCGATGCGGATGCGGCCGCAGACCTGATGAACCATCATCTGGACCATGTGCGCGGTGCGTGGGCGAGCCATGACTAACTCTTTTGACGCCATTGTGGTGGGCGCCGGGGTTGTGGGCGCAAGTTGTGCGCACTACCTCGTCGAAGCAGGACTCAGCGTCGCCGTCGTCGATCGTGGCAGTGTTGCCGCGGGTACCACCGGTGCCGGCGAGGGCAATATTTTGGTGTCAGACAAGGAACCCGGCCCTGAGCTCGACCTAGCTCTTCTGAGCCAACGACTGTGGACCGAACTCATTGATGTCATTGGACCGGCTATTGAGCTAGAACCCAAGGGTGGTCTGGCGGTGGGTTATGAGCAGCACACCTTCGACCACCTGCGCGCATTCGCAACCGAGCAAGCCGCCTGCGGAGTGGTGGCAACGCCGGTTACGGGTGCGGACCTACTGGAGTTGGAACCTAACCTCAACCCTGAAGTGGCAGGAGGGGTGTTCTATCCCCAAGACATGCAGACCCAGCCTATGCTGGCTGCAGCGCATCTCATCGCGCGCGGAGTTCGCATGGGGCGCATCACGCTGCACACCAATGCCAATGTTGTCGCGATTCCTCGTGATGCACGCGGGGCTGTGACGGGGGTAGAAACAACAACTCAAACCCTGCAGGCACCGCTCGTGGTGAACGCCGCCGGAACCTGGGGTGGTGAGATTGCAGCACTGGCCGGCGTGAACGTGCCGATCCTGCCCCGGCGGGGGTTCATTTTGGTTACCGAGCCGCTACCGGTGATCGTGAACCGCAAGGTGTACTCGGCTGAGTACGTGGCCAATGTCGCTAGCGATGATGCCGCTCTCCAAACTGCTGCGGTCGTGGAAGGCACGCACAGTGGAACAATCTTGATCGGTGCGAGTCGCGAACGCGTAGGTTTTGATCGCACCCTTGACTGGACAGTGGTGCAGCGACTCGCACAGCAGGCGCTGCAGTTATTTCCACGATTGGCGCAAGCATCTTTGCTGCGTACCTACGGTGGGTTTCGGCCCTATTGCCCCGACCACCTGCCCGTGATTGGGCCCGATGCCCGCGTTCCGGGCCTCATGCACGCCTGCGGCCATGAAGGTGCCGGTGTGGGTTTGTCTGCAGCCACAGGTTTTCTCATCGCCCAGGCAGCGATCGGTGTTAGCCCACTGCTCAGCCTCGCACCATTTGCAGCGGAGCGTTTCGATGCCCATCATGTGGCGGTCGTTCATGCCTAATCTGCCCGTGAACAGCGTTCATATCCGAATTGACGGCAACGACGTGGCTGTGCGCCCAGGCATCTCAGTGGCCGCAGCACTTCTCACCGAGGGCTATCGCTCCTGGCGTACCACTCGCGGGCAACAACAGCCCCGCGGAATTTTCTGCGGAATCGGTGCGTGTTTTGACTGCCTGGTGATCTTGAATGGTCAACCCAACGTTCGCGCATGCATGACCACGGTGGAGCCGGGCGATGAAATAGCAACACAGGAAGGCACCGGCCATGTCTGATCAACGCGACATCATCATTATCGGTGCGGGCGCCGCAGGTATGAACGCTGCATACGTGGCGGCTGAACCAGGACTTGCCGTCACCGTCGTCGATGCTAACCCGTGCCCGGGTGGTCAGTATCACCGGCGAGGAGCACTTGAACAACGTTATCGGCCTAGCGGTTGTTCGGATGAAAATCGCTGGGCCAGAGTAGAAATACTCAGTGGCCAGCAGGTGTATGCGGTCAATTCAATGCCGGACACCGGGCACGTGTTGGTTCGCATGCGTGGCGACGAACGGCATCCCCACGAGATCGGCATACTTCGCGCTCGAGCATTGATCGTTGCCACCGGTGCGATGGATCGCCAGCTGGCCATTCCAGGGTGGCAGCTTCCCGGAGTGATGGCCGGTGGCGGGGCGCAGTCGCTGATCAAGGGCAGCGGCGTTCTGCCAGGACAGCGCACACTGGTGACCGGCACCGGTCCGTTTCTGCTGGCTGTTGCAGCCAGCATCGTGCAGGCTGGTGGTGAGGTGGCGGCCGTCATTGAGGCAAATGCCCCCGCAGGGTTGGCCCGGCACACGCGCAAGATGTTTCCGGCTGCAGTCGCAAAAACCGCCGAAGCCGCAAGGTTTGCTGGCATCCTGGCCCGTCATCGTGTGCCCTATCTGACGCGTCGGAGGGTCACCCGAATCGCTGCCGGTGCGGTTGATACTCAGGGTCGGGCATGTGTGAGCGAAGCAACGGTGCAGCGCATCGATTCTCAGTGGCAACCAAAGCCTGGCACCGAACAACGTTTTGATGTTGATTGTGTCACTCTTGGATTCGGCTTCACCGCACAATTGGACTTGTTATTGCAATTGGGTTGCGCGATCACCGATGCGCCGGATGGTGGATTGGCCGTGTTGGTTGACGAACGTCAAGCCACGTCACGCCCCTCGGTGTTTGCTGCGGGAGAGACAACGGGAATCGGTGGAGTAGACCTTGCCAGTGTCGAGGGGCGCGTGGCTGGCTTGCATGCCGCTGCCGAGCTCACCGGCCGAGCGCCAGCGACGGCACTGGTGAAGTCACTGCACCGACAGCGACGTCACCTGCATGGTTTTGCCACGGCTCTCGCTCTCGCTTTCCCAGTGCCCACGCAGTGGGTGAATGATCAGCCGGGGGAAACGATTGTGTGTCGTTGTGAAGAAATCACTTTGGGCGATATACGTTCTGCTCGAGACGATTTGGGGGCAACGGACCCGCGTTCCATCAAGTTATTGACCCGAGCCGGAATGGGATGGTGTCAGGGACGCATGTGTTCATTCAGCGTTGAAGGGATTTGCGGTAGGCAGGCGAATGTCGCGGCACAGGCTGCGTCAGCCAGTCGGCCGGTGAGCGTGCCGGTACCGCTCGGGGCGATTGCCCGTGATGAGAATGTGATGAGGGAGTCTGCACAGTGAATCCGGTTTACCTTGACGCCGAAAGCACCTACGCTGCAGCCACGATTGGTCAGTGTGCAACCGCGCTGGAGGATGCACTCGCCCGTGGCATGCCCGGGCAAGAAAATCCTCCCCGGCAGTTCATGGAGGTGCCCAACGGCGAGATGTTGATTATGCCGAGCCGATCAACGGGTACACCCACCATCAAGATCGTCACCGTCATGGCTGACCCGGCCGGGCCGGCGCCGCGAATCAAAGGCGTACACCTGGTGTTCGATCCGGTAACTCTGGCGCCCACGGTCATTATGGAAGCCGCCGCACTCACCGTGATGCGAACCACGGCCGTGAGCATCGTGGCCCTGCGTGCACTGGCACCCAAGGACGCTGCACGACTGGTGATTTTCGGTGCTGGACCGCAGGGCGCAGCGCATCTTGATTCGATTTTGGCTGAGTGGCCGCTCACGCACGTGTGCGTGGTGGCGCGTCGACTTGAGCGAGCACAATTAATGGTCGATGAGGCGCGAACTCGCCATCCGAACCTCACGATTATCGCTGTTGAATCTGCTGATTCGGAGTCATACGTACGCGAGGCCGACATCATTGTCTGCGCAACAACATCAACGGAACCGGTCTTTAGCGATCCGGGTCACGACGTTACGGCTGTTGCGGTGGGCGGGCATTCACCGGTGGGTCGGGAACTGCCCGGCTCCCTGGTGGCACGTTCCTATGTTGCGGTTGAGGACCGAGAAGCGGCGATGCGTGAAGCCGGCGATGTGGTGATGCCGATCACCGACGGTTTGATGACGGAGGACGACATCAATGCAGATCTGACAGATCTCGTCCTTCATCCGCCCAAGCCCGGCGGAGCACGCATTTTCAAGAGCATGGGCATGGGCTGGGAGGATGCCGTGGTGAGTGAACTGATCGCTAGCCGAACCCTGGGCTGATATCGCATAGTTTGATTCAAACCGATCACCGAGTGAATGGACATCATTAATGAGCACAGCCACGCCAGCCCCGAGGACATTTGTCGACCCCACGATGTCGGTAGACGATGCCTGCGCTGCCGCACTGCAGGCATCTGCGCGGTTGGCGTTGCTGGCCCCTGCCAGGCGAGCTGATCTGCTTGATGCCATCGCTGCCGCCCTCGATGCCGCCGGACCAGATCTGGTGCCCATTGCCATGGCTGAGTCACGACTCACGCAGGTACGGCTCACCGGAGAAGTAGGGCGAGCCAGTGGTCAGTTGCGGTTGATGGCCAACGTTATTCGACAGGGTGCGTACCTAGGGGTGACCATTGATGAGGCTGATGCCAATCTCACCCCGCCGCGCCCCGATCTGCGTCGCATGATGATTCCGCTCGGCCCGGTCGCGGTGTTCGCCGCCAGCAACTTCCCCTTTGCCTTCTCGGTTCTGGGCAACGACACCGCTGCTGCTCTGGCCGCGGGTTGCCCGGTGGTGGCCAAGCCGAACCCGGGGCATCCACGGCTGAGTCAGGCGGTCATCGCTGTTGCCCAGGGAGCACTCGCGCAGGCTAATGCCCCGAAGGGCATGCTCACCCTTATTGACTCATCGCTGCAGGCGGGCATCGACTTGGTGCGAGACGATCGCATTGAGGCAGTCGGCTTCACCGGCAGCCAGCGCGGTGGCCTGGCGCTGGCGAAGATTGCCGCTGACCGTCCCCGCCCCATTCCGTTCTTCGGCGAACTAGGCAGCATCAACCCGATCGTGGTTACCGCTGAGGCGTTGGCAGCAAGACGCTCTTCGATCGCAGAAGGTTTCATCGGCTCCTTCACACTGGGTGCGGGGCAGTTTTGTACAAAGCCGGGTTTGCTGATCGCACCTGTTGATTCTGAATTGCGCGAGGCTCTGCGCACCGGGCTCGCCCAAGCGCCGGATCAGGCCATGTTGACCGACAATATTCGCGATGCGTTTCATCACGGTTTGAGTCTGGTGGCCGATACCGCGGTGGTGACACCGATCCATGTGGGACACCATGTGCCAGAAACAAACACGGTGACACCCAGCCTCTATGCGGTTTCTGCCACCGACATTGTTCAGCACCCGCATCTACTTGATGAGTGTTTCGGCCCGACCGCACTGTTGGTGGAATACGCCGGAGAAGACGATCTGCGCGTTCTGCTTGAGGCGCTACCCGGAGTGTTGGCAGCCGGTGTGCAAGCCCAGGGTGATGAATCGATGCTGCCGGTGGTGCTGTCAGAACTCACTGCCCGAGCTGGCCGTGTCATCTTTAATGAGTGGCCGACCGGTGTTGCGGTTACCTGGGCCATGCAGCACGGCGGGCCATTTCCCGCGGCTACCCGGCCAGAGTCCACGAGCTTGGGGGCGTACGCCATTGACCGGTTTATGCGGGCCGTTACCTGGCAATCGATCCCAGATGCTTTACTGCCCCAGCCACTTCAGCACGCCAACCCACTGCAGGTGCCCCGCCGGGTCAACGGAGTGCAGCACTAGTTCGACCGGCTCGCCCAATCCGCTGAGCCGCAACTAGAACAGCCGCGGCTAGTTCGGGACAACGAGTGGCAAAGTCAGCGTCATCGGATCGGACGGTGACGCTGACCGATGCGATGGGCTGGCCGTCATCAGAGATAGCAGCGGCGGCTACCGACGCGTATCCGGACACCACCTCGCCCACCTCAACGCTATAGCCCTGGCGTCGTTCTCTGTTGAGAATCGTGCGTAAGGCAGACAGTGTGCGCGGACCCCGATCGGTTCGCGAAACAAAGGCGGTTGGTGTTGCAGTGAGGGCACGCACCTGATCTGCAGACAGAGCGGCCAGTAGTGCGCGTCCGCTGGCTGTAGTGGCCGCAGGTAACCGCACACCAACCGCGGTAATCAGGGCGTGTGTTTCGCGAATTCCCCGCGGTGATTCCTTGAGCAGATAGAGCACCTCTGCGCCCTGCAAGACGCCAAGGTGAGCGGTCTCGCGGGTGGCATCGGCAAGGGCGGCGAGGTGGGGGCGAGCGAGCGCTTCGCGGGGATCATGACGCAGCGCGGCCATTCCAATTTCAATTGCGCTCGGACCTAGCGCCCAGCGTCGATCCTGGACCAGATGCACCACGAAACCGGTATCGCGCAAGACGGCGAGCAGGTGATAAACGGTGCTCCGGGGCAGATGGGTATCGGCTGCCAATGTGGTTGCTGAAGAAGCGCCACGGCCAGCAAGTGCTTGCAGAATGGCCAGGGTGTTTTCCGCGGCGGGAACGGAGGTCATCGCACCTCTTCGAGGACGTCGGTTATATGTCTGGCATCCCAGACAGCCTATCGACGGGAGTCTACCTTCCCTGGCACTTCAACGGCCATGATCACACCGTGCCTGAGTCGATTGCGCTGTATCCGAGTGCGTTGAGCCCCGAAGAGGTGGCGTTGGTAGCGCGTCGTGATGCGCACGTGGACATCTCTGCTGACTCCATGGCCGCGATGGCAGCGAGCAGATTGATCGTGGAATCCCTGGCTGAGAATCCCACGCCGGCCTACGGCATCTCCACCGGTTTTGGTGCCCTCGCCACCGTACATATCGCTGCGGATCAACGTGCCCAACTGCAGCGATCCCTGGTGCGTTCCCACGCTGCCGGTGCCGGGCCCGAGGTCGAACGCGAAGTGATACGCGCCACGATGCTGCTGCGACTGCACACCCTGGCCACCGGGCATACCGGTGTGCGACCAAGTACGGCCGCTGCGTATGCCGCGATGCTGAATGCGGGCATCACTCCCGTGGTGCACGAATACGGCTCACTGGGGTGTTCAGGCGATCTCGCTCCGCTGTCCCACATTGCCCTGGCGCTCATGGGCGAAGGCCAAGTGCGCGATAGCAGCGCACAGTTAATGACCGCGGCGCAGGCCTTGGAAAATGCAGGGCTTACCCCCGTTGTACTGGCCGAAAAGGAAGGCCTGGCACTCATCAATGGCACCGACGGCATGCTCGGCATGCTGGTGCTCGCGATCGCAGATCTCCAGTGTCTACTCACCTCAGCCGATATCGCCGCTGCCATGAGCATCGAGGCTGCCCTGGGTACGGATTCAACACTCAACGCCATGCTTATTGCGATGCGCCCACACCCGGGTCAGGCCAGGAGCGCCGCGGTCATGCGCGCGATCATCAAGGACAGCCCGATCGTGGCCAGTCATGCCGGCCCAGAAGATACCCGGGTGCAAGACGCCTACTCGATGCGCTGCGCACCCCAGGTGCATGGTGCCGCACGCGACACCCTTGATCATGCCGCTCGCGTGGCAGGTTGGGAGTTGGCTTCAGCCATCGACAATCCGGTAGTTACCCCCGATGGACGCGTGGCCAGTAACGGTAATTTCCACGGTGCTCCCGTGGGGTACGCACTGGACTTCTTGGCGATCGCGTGTGCCGACGTCGCCAGCATGAGCGAACGTCGGACCGATCGACTCCTTGATCGACACCGCAGCCATGGCCTGCCACCCTTTTTGGCACACGACGTCGGAGTTGATTCCGGCCACATGATCGCCCAGTACACCGCAGCCGGCATTGTGCACGAACTCAAACGGCTTGCTGTTCCGGCCAGCGTGGATTCCATTCCTTCCAGCGCCATGCAGGAAGATCACGTGGCCATGGGTTGGTCAGCGGCCCGCAAACTACGCACTGCAGTGCACGGGTTAGCCACGGTAATCGGTATTGAAGTACTCACAGCCGCGCGCGCACTTGATCTGCGTGCGCCGCTTCAGCCCGCGCCTGCCACGGCAGCGGTCGTTGCTCTCGTCCGCGAACAGGTTTCCGGCCCCGGTCCAGACCGCTTTCTCGCACCAGAGATTGCCGCCGTCACCGCGCTGGTCGAATCTGGTGCGGTTGTGGCCGCTGCCGAAATGCACACGGGGCCAATCGATGTCATTGCTGAAGCCGCCCACCCATTCATCAAGGAGTAACCGTGTCCGATACTGCCCATGACACTCTCGTCGGAACACGACCCGTGCGCGCAGCCCGCGGAACTACCCGGACAGCCCGGTCGTGGCAAACCGAAGCTGCGATGCGCATGCTGCAAAACAATCTTGATCCTGATGTGGCCGAACATCCTGACCGGCTCGTGGTCTACGGCGGTACTGGTCGAGCAGCGCGAGACTGGAAGTCTTTCGACGCCATGATTCGCACCCTCACCACCCTGCGTGATGACGAAACGATGCTCGTGCAATCTGGTCGGCCGGTGGGTGTGATGCAGACGCATGAATGGGCCCCTCGTGTTCTGATCGCCAACTCCAATCTCGTGGGCGACTGGGCGACCTGGCCAGAGTTTCGCCGACTGGAACAACTGGGCTTAACGATGTACGGCCAGATGACAGCCGGATCCTGGATTTACATTGGTACCCAAGGCATTTTGCAGGGTACCTTTGAAACCTTCGCCGCGGTCGCGAATAGGAAGTTTGGCGGCACGCTGGCAGGCACGTTGACCCTCACTGCCGGCTGCGGTGGCATGGGCGGTGCTCAGCCGCTGGCCGTAACGATGAACGGTGGCGTCTGCCTCATCGTCGATGTGGATCCCACTCGGTTGCACAAACGGGTGAAGGATCGCTACCTCGATGAGATCGCGGTCGATCTCAACGATGCGGTAAAACGCTGCCTGGCAGCAAAAAAAGAGCGTCGGGCGCTGAGTGTGGGAGTGGTCGGAAACGCTGCCGTGATATTCCCTGAACTGCTGCGTCGCGAGGTAGAAATCGACATCGTCACCGACCAAACCAGCGCGCATGATCCACTGAGTTACCTTCCTGAAGACATTGACCTTTCCGATGCCGATGATTACTCAGCAAAAAAGCCGGAGGAATACACCGACCGTGCACGTCAGGCGATGGCGCAGCACGTCGAGGCCATGGTGGGATTCATGGACGCCGGTGCCGAAGTTTTCGACTATGGCAACTCCATTCGCGATGAGGCGCGGCTTGGCGGATACAGCCGGGCCTTTGACTTCCCCGGCTTCATTCCGGCCTATATCCGGCCGCTGTTCTGTGAAGGCAAGGGCCCCTTCCGCTGGGTAGCCCTCAGCGGTGACCCAGCCGATATCGCTAAAACAGATCAGGCAATTCTTGAACTTTTCCCGGAAAACGAGCAACTGCATCGGTGGATAACGCTGGCAAGTGAACGGGTGGCATTCCAGGGCCTACCCGCGCGCATCTGCTGGCTTGGCTACGGCGAAAGAGATAAAGCGGGGCTGCGATTCAACGAAATGGTGGCCAATGGCGAATTATCAGCCCCCATCGTGATCGGTCGCGACCATCTGGATTGCGGTTCGGTGGCGTCCCCCTACCGCGAAACGGAATCCATGGCCGACGGTTCCGATGCGATCGCTGATTGGCCGCTCCTGAACGCGCTGGTAAATACCTCCTCGGGTGCAAGCTGGGTGTCGATACACCATGGCGGCGGTGTTGGTATCGGACGTTCGATCCACGCTGGACAGGTGAGCGTTGCTGACGGCACGGCGTTGGCTGCCCAAAAGTTGGCCCGGGTGCTCACCAATGATCCAGCAATGGGTGTGATCCGCCACTGCGACGCTGGTTACGACAGGGCCGATGAAATTGCCCATGAGCGCCATGTGCGTGTGCCGATGCGGGAGGGTTAATCGCATCGTGGATGTTGTTGCGCTGCTGGCAGAGATTGAATCCATCGGGAGATTGTCCGATGGTGGTTATCGCCGGTTCGCGCTAACCGATGCTGAAGCACAACTGAATGAATGGTTCGATTCCACGGCCGCATCCCTTGGCCTGGCGGTCGAGGAGGACCGTAATGGAAATCGGTGGGCCTGGTGGGGTGATCCCAGCCAAGGAAGTGCGATCGCCACCGGATCACACCTTGACTCGGTGTCGCGCGGTGGCGCCTATGACGGTCCGCTCGGTATCGCAAGCGCGTTTGCAGCGGTTGCTCGACTCAAAGCTGCCGGTAAGGAACCTACACAGCCGTTAGCGGTGAGTTGCTTCACCGATGAAGAAGGTGGCCGCTTCGGCGTCGCCTGCCTGGGGTCACGACTGGCTGCTGGAAAGATCACCGCGGAGCGGGCGCTCGGCCTGCGCGATGATGACGGCATCTCGATGGCTGAAGCGGTGCGCGCTCGGGGCCGACGTCCTGCGCACCTCGGCCCTGATCCGCAGCGGCTGCAACGCGTTGCCACTTTTATTGAGCTGCACGTAGAGCAGGGGCGGGGTCTTGTTGATACCGACCACGCGGTGGCCGTGGGCACTGCGGTGTGGCCTCACGGGCGTTGGCGCGTTGAATTCTCCGGTCGTGCCGACCACGCTGGTACCGCGCACATGGACGATCGGGTAGACCCGATGCTGCACCTCGCCCAATTCATCACCGTTGCGAAGGAGAGCGCACGCGCTCGCGACACGCTGCCGCAGGCGGCGAGAGCGACGGTGGGTCGCGTTCAGGTGCTCCCCAACGCCGTAAATGCGATTCCCGCCCAGGTGCTGGCCTGGTTGGATGCTCGCGCGTCAAGCGAGACGCTGCTGGATGAATTAATCGAGGCTATTGTCGCGGAAACCAATGTCCAACTCAGCGAAGAGTCACGCACTCCACGACAGGTGTTCGACCCAAGTTTGGGTGCGCACCTCTCGCATCTGCTCGGTGACGTGCCGCTGTTGGATTCGGGTGCGGGTCATGATGCGGGAGTGCTGGCTGATGCTGGCGTGTCAACCGCGATGCTGTTTGTGCGTAACCCGACCGGTATCTCTCATGCACCGGAGGAGTTTGCGGAAGAAGTTGATCTTCGGGCTGGGGTGGATGCGCTCACCGCGGTGCTTTCGGACCTGCTGGGTATAGACAAGACCGAGCAGCCAGCATGAAGCGCATCTGGTGTGCACAGGCATGGCTCGGTGGCGACTCGCTGACTCCCGGCGTGCTCGTGTCGGTGGATGACGACGGGAAGATTTCGGCACTGACGCACCAAGGCCAACCACCGGCTGACGTCGAGGCCCTACATGGCTGGATATTTCCAGGGTTTGTCAATGATCATTCCCATGTCTTTCATCGGGTACTGCGAGGCCGCACCCACGCCGGACGTGGCTCGTTTTGGAACTGGCGCGATCAGATGTACGCGGTGGCCGCTGTGCTAGGCCCCACGACCTACCATGCGTTAGCCCGCGCTGTCTTTGCCGAGATGCTTGAGGCTGGCTATACGCAGGTACGTGAGTTTCACTACCTGCATCACGGCCCGAACGGGCTGCGATATTCCGATGCTAATGAGATGTCCCGAGTTTTGATGGCCGCTGCGACAGAGTCCGGTATCGCGATGACCCTGCTGGACACGCTCTACCTGCAGTCGGCTCCCGGCGTCATGCCTGATGCGGTGCAGTTGCGCTTCAGCGACGGTGACATTGACACGTGGATTTCACGGATAGATGAATTGCAATCGGCGGGTTTGGTCGACCACGGCGTTGCCGTGCATTCGGTGCGCGCCGTCCCTCCCGATGTGATCGCGCGAGTGGCTGCCTACGCGAGGGACGCCGACTGTGCACTGCATGCACACGTGTCTGAGCAACCGCTGGAGAATGCAGAGTGTCGGCAAGCCTATGGCCGCACTCCAACGCAGGTCTTCGCTGATGCCGGCGCGCTCGATGATCGGTTTACTGCCGTGCATGCAACGCATCTCACGGCTCGAGACATTGAGCTGCTTGCGCAATCTCGGGTGTGTATGTGCCCCACCACCGAGGCTGAACTTGCCGATGGCATCGGACCCGCCGCAGCACTTCGCGATGCCGGCGTGCGATTGTCTATTGGCACTGATTCTCAAGCCGTAATTGATCCTTTCGCTGAATGCCGGCGGCTTGAATGGGATCAGCGGTTAGCCACCGGTGTGCGTGGACAATTCACCGCAGCAGAGCTGGCCCAGATCGGTTGTGGTTCGGCGCTGAGGGTCGGAATGCGAGCAGACCTCGTGGAGTTGGATCCACAAAATAATCGATTGGCTGGCATCGGGTCAGAACGACTTGCCGGGGCCGTGTTTGCTGCAACCGGGTCTGATGTGACATCGGTTTACGTAGCGGGACGATGCGTAGTGCGCGATGGCCGGCATCGCGATATCTCGACTGCACTGGAGCTCACCGCTGCGATTCAACGTATTTGGGCGGAGATCGAGTGAGCGAAGTAGTTGCGTGGAACAACATCGGTGAACTCACAACGTGTGATGAGTCCATTGACGGAAGTGCGCTGGGCCTCATTCGTGACGCTGCTGTGGTGAGCGTGGATGGACGCATCGCCTGGGTTGGTGCGTCTGCACAGTGCCCAGATGCTGACGCCTCCTTTGACATGTCGGGTTGTGCGGTGTTGCCGGGATTTGTGGATAGTCACACGCATCCAGTTTTTGGTGGCGACCGCGCATTGGAGTTTGCTGCTCGAATGGCGGGGGAGTCCTATGCGGCCGGTGGCATCAAAACCACGGTTGCGGCCACCCGTGCGGCTACTGATGAGCAACTACTGCGCCGTGTGTATGCCCTGCGGGAGGAAGCCCTGCGGCAAGGTACGACCACCATGGAGGCCAAGAGCGGATACGGCCTATCGGTGCACGATGAGAAGCGCAGTCTCATTGCGGCGGGAATGGTGACGGATGAGACGACCTTTTTGGGTGCCCATGTTGTGCCGAGGGAGTATGAAGGTGATGTTGACGGCTACGTGCGTCTCGTTGTTGGAGACATGCTCACCGAGTGTGCGCCACACGCGCGGTGGGCCGATGTCTTTTGCGACCGCGGCGCCTTCGATGTGGACCAGTCGCGCGAAATCCTCACGGCCGCGCGTCGCGCGGGTCTGGCACTGCGACTGCATGGCAATCAATTGCAGCCTGGTCCGGGAGCGCAGTTAGGTGTTGAACTTGGCGCAGCCAGCGTTGACCACTGCACCTATCTGAGTGATGACGACCTAGTGGCGTTGGCATCGTCTACCACCGTCGCCACGTTCGTGCCGGGGGCTGAGTTTTCAACACGTACGCCCTATCCGAGCATTCGGCGAGCACTCGATGCAGGCGTTACCGTGGCGCTAGCCAGCGACTGCAATCCGGGGACGTCCTACACGACCTCGCTGCCATTCGCTATCGCGTTGGCGGTCCGCGATATGGGTATGACGCCTGCTGAGGCCGTGTGGGCGGCAACAGCCGGGGGTGCTCAAGCGTTGCGCCGCAATGACATTGGCAAGATTGCCCCCGGCTATCGCGCCGACCTACATTCACTTCGGGCACCTAGCCACATTCATTTGGCCTATCGCCCCGGGGTGCCACTGACCGACGGAGTGTGGGAGGCAGGCGTTCGCGTGGTCTAGGTCGGCAAAGCCGACAGCACCCGATCCAGTCGGTTGCCGGGGTCACCGGCGAGATCAAGCCGGTTCCCCTCGGACAACTTTGGCCAGACGTGGGTGCCGATGGCACCATCGGCGGCCAATGCATAGGCCTGACCATCGCGTTGACCTCGATCCGATGCCCAGCCCACGTCAGGGCGACACCACACGATGAGGTCATAGGTGGCTGCATCGGCAAGTCCATCGACGAGGAGATCGTGGTTGTCGAAGTACAGGAGTGAATACACCGCTGTCATCACCGGCAGCGGGTCGGCCACGATCGCCGGTGTCTGCACGTGGGCAGCTGCCCGCAGCACCGTGTTCATGGTGGCTTGCTGGGTCAAAAATATGCCCTCTTGGTCAGCCAGTGAGGGCACTCGACCAAAGGTGGTCACGAACTCGCGCAGGTATTCCTCACCGATGAACGCAGGAATGGCATTGGCGAGTTGCTGAGCCAGTGTCGTTTTTCCGGTGCACTCACCACCAAGGAGACCGATGCGGAAAGGGGCTCCTTGGGTCACTTGCGCGTTTGAATGGCCGCAGCGAGATCGTTGCTGGCAAAACCGCCCAGCGCCTGATCGTCATGGGCGTAGCGGAACAGCACCACGCTGAACACGCCACGCATCATCGACAGCAGGAGTGATCCGATAATGAAAATGATGACACCCACGACCGCGATGGCGATGCCGGCCGCATCAACATTGGATGACATGAGATAAACGCCAAGCACGATGAGAAGGAGCGCGGGAAGAAAGGTGAACAGTGCGATGCGTCCACCAATGCGCACGCCGCCGAAAACCTGGAGGCCCCAACGCTTCTGCACCAATTTACGCGAGAGGTTGATTGCGTGAATTGGGCCGGCAGAATCAAGCATGATGTAGGGCAGAGTGAAAAAGTTCACGATGCGCCAAACCACCAGAATTCCGGCCGCCGCAATATTACGGACCACGCCGGCGGCACCGCTGCTGTCGCCGCGAACCAGTGAAGCTACGCCATTGACGAATAACGCAACGATGGCCCAACCCATCAGTGGGAAGAAGCGACCCAGGGCAGTGCCGAGGCCGTAGCCCACCCCGCTGGGGCGACCAGCCAGCTGGGCATCTGTGGCAGCAACGAGAGCACCCGCGGTGAAGGTGAGTGCCAGCGGCGTAACGATGACACCCAGCACCGCCAACACGATGGCCAAGGCAGCAGTACCGGCTGCCAGCGCGATAGCAGCCGGAACCCAAAAGACAACCAGGGGAATCAGCGCGAAAATGAAGCCCAAAACCGGAAAGGTGAGCAGGTAGCGATTCTCACCCACGATTTTCCATGATTGATCGGTCAGTTGTCGCGACTGTTTCCATCGAGAATTGGCCATGGCGTGAAATTAGCAGTGACCCCCCTTGAAACACCGGTTACCCATGAGTAGCCTAGGAGTTGACACTTGCTCAATAAGTGAGCGCCGACCAGGCCCGCCAGCAAAGGAGTCCGACATGACCGAGGCCTATATTTATGAAGCCATCCGCACCCCGCGAGGTCGCGGCAAAGCTAACGGATCCCTGCATGGGGTGAAGCCGGTGAGCCTCGTGACCGGGCTCCTCAATGAACTCCAGGCCCGCCACCCAGGTCTGGATCCGGCAAACATCGACGACGTCGTGCTCGGCTGCGTTACCCCGGTGGGCGACCAGGGTGCTGACATTGCCAAGACGGCCGCAATCGCCGCAGGCCCTCCCCCCACCGTGGCCGGTACGCAGATCAACCGTTTCTGCGCCTCAGGGCTTGAGTCGATCAACATTGCCGCCCAAAAGGTACGGGCCGGCTGGGATTCCCTCGTCGTTGCCGGTGGGGTGGAGTCGATGAGTCGAGTTCCCATCGGAAGTGATGGCGGGCCATGGGCGATGGATCCAGAAACCGCGTACGACTCCTACTTTGTGCCCCAGGGCATCAGTGCTGATCTCATTGCCACCATTGAAGGCTTCACTCGCGACGATGTCGATGCGTATTCAGTGCGGTCGCAAGAGCGCGCTGCGGCAGCCTGGAGCGGTGGACACTTCACCAAGTCGTTAGTGCCTGTCCGTGACAGCAATGGCGTCATCATTCTTGATCACGACGAACACATGCGCGCTGAAACCACCATGGAATCCCTGTCTAAGCTGTCCCCCGCGTTTGCGGCCATGGGCGACATGGGTGGCTTCGACGCGGTCGCGTTGCAGAAGTTTCACTGGGTGGAGCGCATCGACCATGTGCACACAGCAGGTAACTCTTCGGGCATTGTGGATGGTGCCGCACTGGTCCTGGTGGGTAGTGAAGAGGCCGGCCGCATCGCTGGACTCACCCCGCGCGGGCGCGTTGTGGCCACCGCGGTGAGTGGCGATGACCCGACCATTATGCTCACCGGCCCCACGCCGGCTACGCACAAAGTTCTTGCTGCAGCGGGCCTTACGCCCAAGGACATCGATGTCTGGGAACTCAACGAAGCATTCGCTGCGGTGGTGTTGAAGTGGATGAAGGACTTCAATCTCGATATCGAACAGGTCAACGTCAACGGTGGTGCGATCGCCATGGGTCACCCCCTCGGCGCCACCGGCACGATGATCACCGGCACCGTGCTTGACGAACTTGAGCGCACCGGCGGCCGCTACGGCCTCATCACCCTGTGCATCGGCGGCGGTATGGGCCTGGCCACCATTATTGAGCGGATCTGAGGAGACTTCACGCAATGAACAACATGATTACCTGGGATCGCGGAACAGACGGTGTCGTCACCCTCACGATGGACGAGCCCGGTGCCAGCGCGAACACCATGAACGACGTGTTCATCTCTTCTCTAGAGCAAACACTGGATCGGATCGAGGCGGAGAAGGAGGACATCACCGGAGTTGTCATCACCAGCGCGAAGAAGACTTTCTTCGCCGGTGCTGATCTCAACCTCGTTATTCAAGCCACACCCGCCGACGCGCAGCGACTCGAATTAGAAACCGCTCGCATCAAAAAGGCACTGCGGCGCCTAGAAACGTGCGGTAAGCCCGTTGTTGCCGCGATCAATGGTGCCGCACTCGGTGGCGGTCTAGAAATTGCGCTCGCCTGCCACCATCGCATTGCGGTCGACGCTCGCGGAAGCGAAATCGGTTTACCTGAGGTGTCTCTAGGCCTGCTGCCGGGTGCCGGTGGCGTCGTCCGTACCGTGCGCATGTTCGGATTGCAAAAGGCGCTCATGGAGGTGCTGCTGCAAGGCCAGCGCCGCAAGCCGGCAAAGGCGGCAGAGGTAGGTCTCATTAGCGAGGTCGTTGCTGATCCGGCGGTCATGATGGCCAATGCCAAGACCTGGATCGCGGCTAACCCCGAAGCAGTGCAGCCCTGGGATGCCCCCGGCTACAAAATGCCCGGCGGCACACCGTCACAACCCAAGCTTGCGATGATGCTGCCGGCGTTCCCGGCAAACCTGCGCAAGCAGATCAAGGGCGCACCCATGCCCGCACCTTTGGCCATCATGTCGGCTGCGGTTGAGGGCGCACAGGTTGATTTCGCAACCGCTGAAAAGATTGAGGGCCGCTACTTCGTGAGCCTGGCTATCGGTCAAACAGCCAAGAACATGACGCAAGCGTTTTTCTTTGACCTGCAACACATCACCAAGGGTGGAGCTCGTCCCGATGGCTTCCCGCGCTACACCGCGGTCAAGGCTCTGGTAATGGGCGCGGGCATGATGGGCGCCGGTATCGCTTACGTGTGCGCCCGTAACAACATTGAGGTCGTGCTCGTCGATACCACCCTTTCGGCGGCCGAAAAGGGTAAGGCCTACTCCCAGAACCTCCTCGATAAGGCTGTGTCCCGCGGACGCATGACCGAGCAGGCGCGCAATGACATTTTGGCCAGAATTCACCCATCCGACACCGTCGAAGACGGTGAGGGCGCCGATCTTGTTGTCGAGGCGGTGTTTGAAAGCCAGGAATTGAAGACCGAGGTCTTCGGCCGGATCGAACCTGTTGTGGCCGCTGATGCACTGCTCGGCTCCAATACTTCCACGCTGCCCATCACCGGGTTGGCCGATGGGGTAAAGCGCCAGGAAGATTTCATTGGGCTGCACTTCTTCTCACCGGTGGACAAAATGCCGCTATTGGAAATCGTGGTGGGTGCAAAGACCTCCGACGCCGCCATCGCTAAGGCGCTGGATTTCGCCGCGCAAATCAAAAAGACCCCGATCGTGGTGAACGATTCTCGTGGTTTCTTCACCTCCCGCGTGATCGGTACCTTCATGGGCGAAGCGGTGGCCATGCTCGCCGAGGGCGCGCCGGCACCCTCCATCGAACAGGCGGGTTTGCAGGCCGGGTACCCCACCGGCCCGTTGGCACTGTTCGACGAGGTCAGCCTCACCCTGGGTCGGCGCATCCGCGAAGAAGGTCGCGTCGCGGCCAAGGAAGCTGGGCAAGATTTTGCCGAGCACCCGTCGTTTCCCGCCATTGACAAGATGGTGGTGGAGTTCGAGCGTGGCGGCCGAGCAGCGGGTGCGGGTTTTTATGAGTACGCCGACGGCAAGCGGCTGGGCCTGTGGGATGCCCTCGGTGAACACTTCGGCGGCGACAACATGACGATGCCCTTCATCGATATGAAGGAGCGAATGCTCTTCGCCGAAGCTATCGAGAGCATAAAATGCCTTGATGAAGGTGTTCTTCGGTCGGTCCCCGAGGCCAATATTGGCTCGATTTTCGGTATTGGTTTCCCGCCGTGGACCGGTGGTGTGCTGCAGTACGTGAACGGCTACGTAGCACCCGATGGCACGGTCAGTGGACCGGCCGGATTCGTGGCTAGAGCGCGTGAACTTGCCACTGTCTACGGCGATCGATTCACCCCACCCGCATCCGTGGTGGCCCTGGCCGAATCAGGTGGCCGCTACTCCTAACGCGGTCGTCACCCGCTCCCGCATGAGCGGGTGCGATCGCCGTCGTCAACTCGTGCAGATCGGCTGGCAACTACTGCAAAACCAGCCGATCCACGAGCTGGCTCTCGATGAGGTGGCCGCTGCCGCTGGCATCTCTCGTTCCCTTCTTTTCCACTATTTTCCCACCAAGGGCGACTTCTATGCCGCCGTCGTGGAAGCTGCGGGTGCGCGCATGCTCAAACCCGTTCGAGTCACCGGCAGTGACACTCCTGAGCAGCGTGTACGCGTCCTCATCGAGGGATTTATCCGGCTCGTGGAGCGCAACCGAGTGGGCTACACCTCGTTGGTGCGAGGTGCCGGTGGCGGTGACGTTCGCGTTGTTGATGCGATGGCGCGCGTACGTGATTCGTTGGTGCCGCGGTGGCTGTCAGCAGCCGGCATCAGTGATGTATCGACACCGGAAACTGAACTCACCCGCCTCGTTGTTCGAGGGTGGTTGGTTGGGATGGAAGAAACTGTTTTGGCGTGGAACCCCCAACGTGTCGCCCGTGATGTATTAATCGATCATCTCGTGCGGTCGTTTTTCGCTGAAATTGAGCTTGCTGCGACGTCGTAGCAACGCACAGATTGCACCCGTGTGGCAGCGCCGATTTTTGTTGGCAGCCCAGTAGCGTCGACCCATGACCGAGCAAGACCTCTCACACCTGTCCGGTGTGTCAGGTGCTGCCCGCTTCATTCGCATCGTGCTTGGTCTCGGTGCACTGCTCTTTATCGTCTCCGGTATCGCATTGCTGATCGCACCGTCCCTGCTGGCCGAACAACTAGGCCTCGAGGCACTCGCCGACACCAATTGGACTCTGCAAATGCTGGGTGCAGCACTCATTGGGCTCAGCGGTCAGATGTGGTTGGTGCGCCGCGCTCCCGATCATCCCGTGCTCGGCAGCGCCGTGGTCATGTTGGTCGCCGGTGGCCTCATGGTGGTGCTCACCCTCACCCTGCCCGGCCCGTGGACCATCCTGCGCTGGGTCTACCTGGGCGTTGGCGTCATCTTCTGGCTGACGTATGCACTCCTTGTCTGGAGCAGTCGCCGCCGAACCTAGACCGATGAGGGGTTGTCGTACAGCGCGAGTAGCCGGGGAAGTAGTTCGGCGAAGGGCGCGAAGAGTGGAATGTGAGGCAGGTCATCGCGTCGCCACCACCGGGCCTCATCGTTTTCAGGCGACAGGGTGGCCTCGTAGTGAGGTTGCTCGGCAACGTCGGCGCAGCAGGTGTGGTAACTCCAATCGCCGGGTGCAACTGCATCTTCTAACACCCCTACGAGGGCGAAGCCGTTGGGCACCCCACCGATTTCTTCGTCGAATTCACGGAGCGCAGCCGTGACCGGGTCTTCATGGGAGTCGATAGCGCCACCGGGCACCGACCATTCGCCATTGCCCCGATGCACCCAGGCTGCACGCTTGGCCAGTAAGAACCATTCAACGCCGTCGGAATCAGTGTGGCGCAGTAAGATTCCGGCGGCTCCAAAACGGCCCCAAAAGACCCGCCCGTCGTCGAGTTTTACCCAGCCATCACCGGATCCGGGCGCATGATTGCCAACGGTCATGGACTTAGGGGTGCGGCTTCTCGTTATGACGCGCCCACGAGCGATGAATTTCAGCCTCCGCGTCCTCGCGGCCGACCCAGTTCGCGCCCTCTACTGACTTTCCGGGCTCGAGGTCTTTGTAGACCTCGAAAAAGTGCTGAATTTCAAGTCGATCAAATTCTGCCACGTGATAGATGTCTCGGACATGCTCTAGTCGAGGGTCTCCCACGGGCACGCATAGGACCTTGTCGTCGCCGCCTGCCTCATCGGTCATGCGGAACATGCCCACGGTGCGACAGCGCACTACGACACCGGGGAAGGTTGCTTCCTGGACGAGAACAAGGGCATCAAGGGGGTCGCCGTCGAGGCCGAGGGTGTCGTCGATGTACCCGTAGTCGTGGGGATAGCGGGTGGCGGTGAACAGCATTCGGTCGAGGCGGATGCGGCCACTTTCGTGGTCCATCTCATACTTGTTGCGGCTACCGGTCGGGATTTCGACGGTGACGTCAAATTCCAGGGGTGTCACTGGTCCTCCTTGGACTAGGCCGTGACCTAGTGTTCTGCACGTGCGTCGGGGCGAAGGAGGTGTCTAGGTAGTGACATTCCTCGTTGCCATGAACCCTAGCCGACCCGGTGCTGGTGGTTCCGGGACTGGCAAGAATCGGGGTCGTGGACGGCTCATGTGGGCTGGGGCGTTGAGTTCAGCCCTGGTTGCCTTCGCCCTCGTTGCACCGGCTGGACCGGCACGCACCGACGTAGCACCCCAGGGCCCGGCCGGGCCCGTTCTGCCGGCTGCATCAACCACCGATCCCACCGGTACCTCACCTGAGCCGGCCGTGGTTGCGCAATTGCTTGATGCCATGTTTGCAGATGGCTCGGTGTCGAATTCTCTGGGTGCCTCGGTGTTTGATCCGGCGACCGGCAATGTGCTGTACGAGCGCGACAGTTTGACGCCGCGAACACCGGCCTCGGTGGTGAAAATCCTGACAGCGGTGAGCGTGCTTGATGCCTTAGGCCCACTCGCGCGGATCACCACCAACGTGCACTACGACCCGGCGAGCATGACGCTGACCCTGGTGGGTGCCGGTGACCCCACCTTGGCTACAACCCAGGGGGAAGGTTCGTCGCTGGCGGCCTTGGCTGATGGGGTGTTGGCGGCAAGTAACGGCCCGGGTGCCAATGCCGCGGTGCAATTGCGCTATGACGCGTCCTTATTCGGCGGTCCGGTCATTGCTGAGGGCTGGTCCCCGGTTTATCCCGCCACCGGTGTGGTGGCGCCACCGTCTGCGCTCTCCGTCGATGGTTCCCGGGCACCCGATGGTGTGACGTTCGTTGCCGATCCTGCGTTGACCGCTGCGGCCGCCTTCGCCGAACAACTGCAGCAACGCGGCCTCCAGGTGGATGCACCACAGCAGGGCGTGGCTGCGGGGGCCGCGGTCGTTGCCTCCACGAGCTCTGTACCACTCGCCACGATGACCCAGCGCATGTTGACCGACTCTGATAACACCATGGCCGAGGTGCTTGGACATTTGGCTGGAGCAACCCGCAGCGGTGTGGGAAGTTTCGCGACCTCGGCCCAAGCAGTTGATGCGGCGCTAAGCGATCTTGATATTTCTGCATCCGATGTGACCCTGTATGACGCCAGTGGCCTGTCCACCGTGAATAGCGTTCCGGCGCGCACCTTCACCCAGGTGCTGTCGTCCATGGTGCGCAATCCCGCCATGTGGTGGGCCTGGCCAATCCCCAGTGGTTTACCCGTGGCGGGGGTTACCGGAACCTTGGCTAATCGTTTCTTCACCGCGGACACCTTTGCTGGTGCTGGCGTGGTTCGAGCGAAAACCGGCACCCTCACCGGGGTCACTTCGTTGGTGGGCACCGTCGTGGATCGAGATGGCCGCCTGCTGGTGTTTGCCTTCATCGCCGATGGTGCCGGCGATGTTGACCAGTCGCGCAGCGTGCTCGATCAAGCCGCCACCGTGCTGGCCCAATGCGGGTGTCGAGTCAGCTCGTAGCCAGCGGCATAGGCTGAAGTCGTGACTACGGTGATCGACTGGGAGTTCGCGGTCGCGGCTGGGCGCCGCTTTGCCGCTGACGGACCGCATGTCAGCGAGGGTAGTGCTCGAGCAATCGTGGCTCAGATTCGTCGAGCAAGCCGTCGGGCGGTTGAACCGGTGGCCGAGGTGACCGGTCTGATGGCACCCCTGGACGCCCATCACGCGGTTGTGGTGGGCCGGCCAGAGTGGATTCGGGCGAATATCGCCCAGATGCAGGTGGCCATGAGCCCGCTCACCGAACTGTTGCAGCGCCAGGAGCCCACCGTGCTGGTGCGTGAGGCTGGTGCGAAAGCAACCGCATTGCAATTGGGCGTCGTGCTGGGCTGGTTGTCGAGCAAGGTACTGGGCCAGTACGAAGCATTTGCCGTTCCCGGCCAGCCCTCTGGTCGACTGTTGCTGGTGGCGCCCAACATCGTCTCGGTGGAACGCCAACTCGACGTACCCGCGAAAGACTTTCGGCTCTGGGTGTGCCTGCATGAAGAAACACATCGGGTGCAGTTCACCGCGGTGCCGTGGCTGAGTGATCATTTCACCGAAACCGTGCACGAATATTTGGCTGAAACGGACACATCTGGGTGGCAGACGCTGCGCCGGGTGATTGCGGCTCTCGCCGGCGCCCTACGGCAACCAGATAAACCGACCTTGATTGACCTGGTTCACACCCCGCGGCAGCGCGAGATTTTGTCCCATTTGACCGCGCTGATGTCGTTGCTGGAGGGCCACGCCGATGTGGTCATGGACGAGGTCGGGCCCCGCGTGGTGCCCAGTGTGAACGTGTTGCGTGAGCGTTTCGATAAACGCCGAAGCAATCCCAGTCGCCGTGAGGGGGCGCTGCGCAAGATGCTGGGCGTGGACGCGAAACTGCGTCAGTACACCGAGGGAGCGGCATTTGTGCGCGCTGTGGTCGACCAGGTGGGTATGAGCGGATTCAATGCCGTGTGGACCGGGCCGGAGACTTTGCCACGTCCCCATGAGATCGCAGATCCAGCACGATGGGTACGGCGCGTTCAACCGTGACAACCAGTGCGACCGAGCAGGTGCAGTTGGCGGTGCGACAGGCGCTGGGCGATCTGTCCGCCACAGATCGGGTGCTCATCGCCTGCTCTGGCGGCCCCGACTCTTTAGCACTGGCCTATGCCTGCTCGCAACTCCCGCTGCGGGCCGGGGTTGTGGTGGTGGATCACCAGCTGCAGGTCGGTTCGGCAGCCGTGGCACGCAAGGCGGCCGAACAGTGCGTTCAGTGGGGACTTAAGCCGGTGCTGACGCGTCAGGTGGTGGTGGGGAGTGGTCCCGGACACGGCGGCCCCGAGGCGGCAGCGCGAACCGCCCGACGAGAAGCACTGATCGCCGCCGCTGACGAACTCAATGCAGCCGC
>ERZ887849.1174-NODE-1174-length-25698-cov-13.317943_pt1 | contig 25698 bp, 26 predicted proteins | sample MGYA00521267_ERZ887849 | MGnify/ENA primary metagenome ERZ887849 (study PRJEB32303, sample SAMEA104408601) | aquatic metagenome | biome: Brackish water; feature: Pelagic; material: water | place: Baltic Sea | collected 2014-06-06T16:11:00 | depth 2,863 m ... | reverse complement strand
AACTTGTCTTTTTGTCCCTATGCGTCGTCGCGTGCTCAAGATCCTCGGTCACATACTTTTCGTATGCTCCCTCAAATCTATACGCGGCTCCTAGCCTAGGAACAAAAATCCTGTGTTTAACTTGTCTTTTTGCCCCTATGCGTCGTCACGTGCTCGCAATCTTCGGTCACATACTAATGTATGCTTCCTCAGCTTGCTGCGCGGCTCCTAGCCTAGGAACAAAAATCCTGCGTTAAGCTTGTACGTCTAGTTTGACGCTAAGTTTAAAACTTGTCTTTCTCGTGTAGCGCTTACTCTGTCATCTCGAGTACCACACCTGTCATCCTGAGCGTAGTCGAAGGATCTTATCAAATTGCGCTGCTACTCTGCAGGGAGATCCTTCGCTTCGCTTTGCGCTCTCAGGATGACCGTGTTGTATGCCATCCTTCCCGGGCTTCAGCTATTTCTGTTTACTCATCAATAAAGCTGCGCAGATGATCCGAGCGAGTCGGGTGACGCAGCTTGCGCAGTGCTTTGGCTTCGATCTGGCGAATACGCTCTCGGGTTACGTCGAACTGTTTGCCAACTTCTTCGAGAGTGTGATCGGTGTTCATATCGATACCGAAACGCATGCGCAACACTTTCGCTTCTCTTGCTGTGAGGCTACTAAGAACACCGCGAGTCGATTCGGTGAGATTATTCTTGGTGGCTTCATCAAGGGGTAGAGCAATTGTAGTGTCTTCAATCAGATCGCCGATGCTAGCATCTTCGTCTTCACCAATGGGCGTCTCCATGGAGATTGGCTCTTTGGCGATTTTGAGAACTTTACGAATCTTGTCTTCTGGCATTTCCATGCGCTCGGCCAGCTCTTCCGGAGTGGGTTCGCGACCCATTTCCTGAAGCATCTGACGGGATACGCGGTTGAGCTTATTGATAGTCTCAATCATATGCACGGGAATACGAATGGTGCGGGCCTGATCGGCAATGGATCTGGTGATTGCCTGACGGATCCACCAGGTTGCATAGGTGGAAAACTTGTAGCCGCGACGGTATTCAAACTTGTCTACTGCTTTCATCAGGCCGATATTACCTTCCTGAATGAGATCCAAGAACTGCAAACCACGGTTGGTATATTTTTTCGCGATAGAGATAACCAAACGCAAGTTAGCCTCAACCATTTCTTTCTTGGCGCGACGGGCCATGGCTTCACCCATGGTCATGCGGCGGTTGATATCTTTAATCTGCGCAATGTTCATGTCAGCAAGTTTCTCAACCTGCGCCAGCTTGCGCTGTGAGCGGAGAATTTCCACTTCCTGTTCGGCAACGCGCTCGGCCCAGCTCTCTTTCGACTTGGCTAGCTCGGTGGTCCACTTCATGTTGGATTCATTGCCGGGGAACAGTTTAATAAATTCCTTGCGCGGCATTTTTCCTAGGCGGATACAGAGGCGCATAATTTTGCGCTCTTCGTTGCGAACCCGCTCAACTGCTAGTCGGACCTTGGCAATCAATGGGTCAAATTGACGCGGCGTCAGTTTTAAGAACTTGAACAATTCGGCCAGTTCTTCGAGATTCTTTTGCGATGCTTCACCATTGCGACCATAGCGAGTCACACAGGTATCAGTTTTCTTAAGCTGCTTGCGGATGGCGTCAAAGCGCTCAAAGGCGACTTCAGGATCCAGCCCGCCATCGTGCTGCTCTTCCTCTTCCTCTTCCTCTTCCTCCTCTGGATTCTCGAGTTTTAGGGCTTCGGCAGCTTGTTGCTGAGCCAGTGCTGAAGGAACATGTTCCATTGGGTTGAGGTAACCGCTGATGATATCAGTGAGTTTCTTCTCGCCCGCTTCAACTTTCTCATATTCGGCAATAATGGCAGCCACGTTAGTGGGCCAGTCAGCGACCGCGGACATCAGCTCGCGGGTGCCTTCTTCAATACGTTTGGCAATTTCAATTTCGCCTTCACGAGTCAACAGCTCGACCGAACCCATCTCGCGCATATACATGCGCACCGGATCGGTGGTGCGGTGTTGTTCGGACTCAACTGACGCCAGGGCAGCAGCGGCTTCTGCAGCAGCGACTTCATCGGGCGTATTGTCACTGGCGAGGCTTGAAAGGGTGTCGGCGTCTGGGGCTGTTTCAAAGACAGTAATACCCATGTCGTTGATCATCTGAATGATATCTTCGACCTGTTCCGGATCGGCTATATCTTCTGGTAGGTGATCGTTGACTTCAGCGTAGGTCAAATACCGCTGTTCGCGGCCCTTGGCTATAAGATCTTTGATGCCGGACTGTTGCTTTTGATTCGTATCGCTCATAGGGCTCAATTACTGTTTAGAGGCTTAAAAATAGCTGGGAATTATAGCCGAAAATATTACCTATGTCCGCACCAATTTGGGCTTTATTTGGTCAGGCTAATTTTTGTTATCTTAGACTACAAGTCGTTGTTTTATCTTATTTTTTAGCTCAACGAATTGATTGTCGTCGCCTAGCTGCATGTGAATCTTCCAGAGCTGCTTGATCTGGCGTTCGTTGAGGGTTTCCTGAGCCAGTAAATAAGTGGCCTTGCGCTCCCCAGGAAGAGCCTCAAAGGCATCTCGGGTGACATGGGCGAGAGTGTCGGTAAACTCCTGATCATCGTCGCGGCCAGTACCTTTGGGGGGCTGGTGAAGTTCGCTGCCGGCGAGGGTTTTGAGCAGCTGTAACTCGCTTTGGTCTGAGTGGGTGGCCTGCCAGCGGGCAAAAATATGTGAGGTTTTGCTGCAGGCTGGCTCACTGTTTACCAGTGCCAAAATCTTCAGAAACAATGTCATATCTGGGTCTGCCGAGACACTGAGCATTTCCACATCTTCAACATATTCCGCAAGCTGCGGATGATTGACTAGCAGAGCACTGAGAAACTTGATCGGCGACAGGCGAATTTTACTGCGGCGCACGGCGACGATTTCTGGGTAGGGCTGTTCATAGTCGCCATCACCATAGACATCATCCGGTGGTGGTCCTGAGTAAAAGTCCTCAGGTGGCGCTTGATTTCTGCTTTGGCCGCCGGGCTGGACTGGCGGTTGTGCGGATGGCTGAGGTGCGCTGCTACGCTGTGCGGGTGGCTTGTGTGTGGCCACGTAATCGCGAAGATTTTCCGCTGAGATGCCGGTGCGGCTGGAGAGCTCTTCAAGCATTAGCTGGCGGAACACGCCCTGGGGAATGCGGTTGATCTGCGGCGCGCAGACCTTGCTGAGGCGAGCTTTGCCGTCAGCGGTGCTGCTATCTATGCCATCGCTCAGCTGTTCAAAGAGAAACTCAGAGAGTGGCTGGGCTCGATCCACCTGCTCCATAAAGGCTTGCTTGCCAAGCTGGCGAACCATGGTGTCTGGATCTTCGCCATCGGGTAGAAATAAAAATTTAGCCGAGACGCCGTCGCGCATTTCTGGAATCGCAGTATCCAGTGCCCGAGCAGCGGCTTTACGGCCGGCCTTGTCGCCATCGAAACAAAATACGATCTCTGATGTGTAGCGGAAGATCTTTTGCAGGTGGCTTTCGGTCAGTGCGGTGCCCAGTGTGGCCACAGCATTGTTGATCTCGAACTGGGCCAGGGCGATAACGTCCATATAGCCCTCAACCATTATCAGGCAGGGGATTTCTTTGAGTTTTTGCCGTGCTTCATAGAGACCGTAGAGTTCACGACCTTTGCTAAACACCGGTGTCTCCGGTGAGTTGAGATATTTGGGTTTGCTGTCATCCAAGACTCGCCCGCCAAAGCCGACGGTGCGACCGCGCTGGTCGCGAATCGGGAAGGTGATGCGGTGACGAAAGAAGTCGTACTGCTTTTTTTCTTCCGGCTTGATTACCAGCATGCCAGATTCATGCAACAGTCTGGTGCGCTGTTCATCGGTGCCCACGGCTTTTAAAAGATTGTCCCAGCCTGGAGGGGCATAGCCGACGCCATATTGCGCCGCGACCTGTCCGCTAAGACCGCGGGCCTTGAGGTAATCCACAGCGCTGGCGGCCCCTGCATGTTTGCGCAACTGCTGGCGAAAATAGCGGTCTGACTCGGTCAATATTGAGTAGAGGTTATCTTTTTGTTTGCTGACCCCAGGATCTTGGGCCGCTTCTCGAGGGATTTCTAAGCCAGCGTTTCGTGCCAGCATTTCCACTGCGGGTAAAAAGTCCAGCCGGTCGAACTCCATAACAAAGCCGAGGGCATTGCCGCCGGCGCCACAGCCAAAGCAGTAGTAAAATTGCTTGTCTTGAGCAACGGTAAAGGAAGGGCTTTTTTCGTCGTGAAAGGGGCAGCAGGCTTTGTAGTTCTTACCGGCTTTTTTAAGCTGAACGCGACCGTTGACCACGTCGACAATGTCGACACGATCGAGCAGGTCATCAATAAAGGTTTGCGGTATTCGTCCGGCCATCAGGGTTACAGGTTGCTCGTTTTAACAGTGATCTAGTGTACCGCCTTGGGCCGGGAAATAAACCTGCCTGACTATTCCGCTTGGTTTTTAGGCAGCCTAGCTATTCAGTGCGGCTTTAACCAACCCACTAACGGCGCCTGTGTCTGCACGTCCCTGAACCTGTGGGCGCAGAATGCCCATGACCTTGCCCATATCAGCCATTGAAGAAGCGCCAACCTGGCTAATCGCACTCTGAACCAGCTCGGTAATCTCAGTGTCGCTAAGAGCGGTGGGCAGAAAATCTTGAATCACGTTGATCTCAGCGATTTCGATCTCCGCCAGTTCTTGGCGACCTGCAGCTTCGTACTGGGATATAGAGTCGCGACGCTGCTTAACCATTTTATCGAGAATGGCTAAAACTCGTGCGTCATCTATATCTATTCGCTCATCAACTTCTACGCGTTTAATTTCAGCTTGGACTAGACGAATAGCGCTTAAGCGGGGCTTGTCTTTGGCGCGCATTGCCTCTTTCATGGCATCTTTAAGTGTCGTTTTCATGGACATGTGAATTCTCCTGAGGGTGGTATTAGCGAATTCCAGAAACACAAAAAGCGCCGGTTGGGCGCTCTTTGCATTGACTCTCTGTGGTACTGCTCTGGGTTGTAGAGCAGTGCTTAATAGAGTCGAGTAAACTTGCGTGATTCGCGAGATACTTTTTTCTGGTTGCGCTTTACGGCTGCTGCTGCTTTACGCTTGCGTTCCCACGTAGGCTTCTCGTAGAACTCGCAACTGCGAACTTTAGCCAGAATTCCGGCTTTTTCACATGAACGTTTGAAACGACGTAATGCTACGTCAAAGGGCTCGTTTTCTTTAAGTCGAACGCTTGGCATCTATATATAATCCTGTGGTAAACACTTGTGTACAGTGATCTGTCGCTAACCAACTTTGTTAGCTGACCCTTTAAGGGCGCGTAGTCTATACACTTCCCAGTTTTGATGCAAAGCTTTTTAGCGACTTTTTAGCTGTGCTTGCGTGACAGCAAACTACAGGTTCACACAGCCCTGCAGAGGGTTTACAGTTACGTCCTAAGTCGACGTTTGTCCAGCGTTGGCGATACTTTAAACAATGTTCAAAGGCCCTCTAAATGCTCGTTCTCGGTGTGGAAACCTCCTGTGATGAAACCGGTGTCGCTGTCTATGACAGTGAACGCGGCCTGTTGGCCCACAACCTTTACTCTCAAGTAAAACTCCATGCTCAGTATGGCGGTGTAGTCCCTGAGCTGGCCTCAAGGGATCATGTGCGCAAAATATTACCTATGCTAGAGCAGGTTTTGGCCTCAGCTGATGTCACTACTGCCGACCTCGATGGTATTGCCTACACCGCTGGCCCCGGACTGATGGGAGCCTTAATGGTCGGTGGAGCCGCGGCAACTGCCCTGGGTTACACCCTGGGTATACCGGTGTTGGGCGTTCACCATATGGAAGGGCATCTGTTGGCGCCAATGCTTGAAGATCATCCTCCAGCCTTTCCCTTTGTTGCACTGTTGGTCTCTGGTGGCCATACCCAGCTGGTCTCAGTGACTGAAATCGGAAAGTATGAACTGCTCGGTGAATCGATTGATGATGCTGCCGGTGAAGCCTTCGATAAGACCGCCAAACTCTTGGATTTGGATTATCCTGGTGGCCCGCGTTTGGCCGCTATGGCTGATCGCGGCAATATTGACCGCTTTAGTTTTCCGCGACCTATGACTGACCGCCCAGGGCTGGAATTTAGCTTTTCCGGTTTAAAAACCTTCACCCGCAATCTAATTGAAAAAAATCGTGGTGACGATGTACTCCCGGATGAGCAGTGCATGCTGGATATCTGTGCTGGCTTTCAGGAAGCGGTGGTAGATACCTTGGTGATTAAATGTCGCCGCGCCATGCAGCAGGCTGGCATGAAGCGGCTGGTGATCGCCGGTGGCGTATCCGCTAACGCCAGATTGCGTGAAAAACTCGAGGTGGCTCTTGCTAAAGAGGGCGCTGAGGTGTTTTATGCTCGACATGAATTTTGTACCGACAATGGGGCAATGATCGCCTATGCTGGCTGTCAGCGTCTGTTGGCAGGCGAAAAAAATGAATTGGTGATTGCTGCGACACCGCGATGGCCACTGGATAAATTGACTGGGTTACAGGAAGCTGTTTGATGGATATTGTGTACATAAGAGACCTGCGTATCGAAACCATTATTGGGATCTATGACTGGGAGCGCGAGGTCAAGCAAACTGTTAGCCTTGATTTGGAGATGGCTCATGATATTCGTCGTGCCGCAGAAACCGATGACATTCAATATGCTCTTAACTACAAGTCAATTGCCAAGCGGCTGATTAAATTTATTGAAGAGAGCGAGTTCTTGCTGGTTGAGCGCATGGCCGAAGAGGTTGCCGGTATAGTCAGAAATGAGTTTTCCGTTCCCTGGTTACGATTGCGCGTAAGCAAACCAGGTGCCCTGAGAGGCTCTCAAGACGTAGGGATCTTAATTGAAAGAGGAGTAAAGCCCTAGTGGCACTTATCTACCTTAGCCTAGGTAGCAACGTTGAAGCCCAGCGTAATATTGAGGCAGCGATGGATGCACTGGCCGATACCTTTGGTGAGCTAATCATCTCCTCTGTCTATGAGAGCGAGGCGGTAGGTTTTGACGGCGACAGTTTTTACAACCTGGTTGTGGGTATTCACTCTGACCTTGGCGTTGGCGAACTGTCGAAAATACTCAAGACAATCGAAGATCGGCAAGGTCGCGATCGCAGTGCCCCTAAGTTCGGTGCGCGGAGCTTGGACATAGATATTTTAACCGTCGATGATCGTGTAGGTGTGATTGATGGGATCTCTATACCGCGAGATGAAATACTAAAAAATGCCTTTGTACTTCAGCCCTTGGCTGAGATTGCCCCCACTACAGTGCATCCCCAGAATGGTTTAGCCTACCAGCAGCTGTGGCAGGAGTTTGATAAAGCCAAACAAAATTTGTTTCCTATTGAGTTTATCTGGCGCGGTAAAAATATTACCCGCGTCACCTGATTCAGTATTAGCAGATGCAGCTAATTACCGATTGGCTATAATCAAGCCAGCAGTATTTGATAGTCAGGGCAATGACGCCCAGAATAGTTAAAGGAGTAATCATGAAAACATCCCTCGTCAGTCTTTTCTCGCTAGTCGTCCTTTTTTCACTAACATCCTGCACCACTTTCGATCCCTACACTGGGGAGCAAAAAACCACCAACACGGCGATTGGGGCCAGTATAGGTGCCGGCGTCGGCGCTGTGGTCGCCTATCTCGACAACAAGGATGAAGACAGCCGCAAGCGCAATAAGCGCATCTTGGCTGCCGCTGGCGGTGGCGCGGCAATTGGAGGCGGTATTGGTTATTACATGGATGCTCAAGAGGCCAAGCTGCGTCAACAGCTGCGTGGCTCAGGGGTTAGCGTCGAGCGGGTGGGCGACAATATCAATTTAATTATGCCGGGCAATATTACCTTTGCCACTAACAGTGCCGATATCAACGCCAGCTTTTATTCGGTACTGGATTCCGTTGCCTTGGTGTTAAAGGAGTATGACAAAACATTGGTAGTGGTGGCCGGACACACCGACAGTGATGGCGCTGCAGCTTTTAATGAGGAATTATCCGAGCGCCGCGCGCAATCGGTTTCCGGTTATTTGGTGTCCCAATCAATCTTGCCTGTTAGACTGGAGACCGTGGGCTTTGGTGAGAGGCAGCCAATTGCCGACAATCATAGTGCAGCGGGCAAGCAGCTCAACCGACGGGTAGAAATCACCCTGCTGCCAATTACTGGCTAAAGCCCTGAGCCTCTATTAAGTAAGAGCGCCCGTGGCGTCTATTAGCAAGCGCCCGCGGCGGGTTGTCATTAAATGCGCCTAAGTGAGGGCCGAAGCGCCTCTTAATAATTGGAATGCAATGATTACAATTCGACCCTTTAAATCGTCTGATTGGCCCGCAGTGTGGGCCATCATTGAGCCCATTTTTCACGCTGGTGAAACTTACTCCTGGGCCGATATCACTGAAACTCAAGCCCTTGAACTCTGGGTCGATAAGGTCTCTGCAACCTTTGTCGCTGTAGATGAAAATGACTGCGTTCTGGGTTCATATTACATCAAGCCAAATCAACCGCTACTGGGTGCCCATATATGCAATGTGGGTTATGTGGTTGATGAGCTTCACCGGGGCAGAGGGATCGCATCCTTGATGTGTGAGCACTCTCAAGCAGATGCTATTGGTCAGGGGTTTCTGGCGATGCAGTTTAATTTTGTTGTCTCAACAAATACAGGTGCTGTGCGGCTTTGGGAAAAGCATGGGTTTTCCACTATCGGCACAATTCCCCAGGCCTTTCAGCGTGCCGGAGACTATGTCGACGCCCTTATTATGCACAAGCAGTTGCAGGCGGTTTAAAGGTAAGCGCCTGCGGCGTCTTGTAATGTAGAGCAATGTAGAGCACCTGCGGCGTCGTGTAATGCATAGCCGCCTTAAAGGCTATTTGAATTACCGCCATCCACGGCAATGGTTTGGCCCGTCACATAACTGGCATCAACCGCCAGAAAGAATGCTGTTCCGGCAATATCCATCTCATTTCCCAGACGTCCCATGGGCACATTATTGAGTACAGAATTCTGTTTGGAAATATCATCTTCCTCGTGCTCCGGCCACAGAATCGCGCCTGGGGCGACACTATTTACCCGCACATAAGGAGCCATATCCAGCGCCATTGATTTGGTCATGGCGATATTACCCGCTTTGGCGATGGTGTAGATGGGGTGATCCTTCAGTGCCTGTCGAGCGTGCATATCGGAGATATTGACCACGGAGCCACGGGCAGCGGTAAGCTGCGGCGCCAGACCTTGGGTCAGGAAAAACGGCCCTTTGAGATTGCTATTGATCAAATCATCCCACTGCTCATTGGTGCACTGCTCCAGAGGCGTCGGATAAAAGCTTGAGGCATTATTGATCAGCACATCGAGACGCCCGATAGAGTCCACCAATTGAACAATCTTATGGATACCAGCCATATCATTGAGATCCGCCTGGACTAGCAGGCAGCTATTTTCACGCAGCTGATTAAATTTTTCACAAAGTCGATCGGCGTCAGCAGCGGAGCGGTTGTAGTGAATAATGACGGTATAGCCGGCGTTGTGAAATAGTTCGGCGGTGACTGCGCCAATGCGTCTAGCGGCGCCGGTGATCAGTACTACTGGGGTTGCTATGCTACTGCTCATAATTGGCTACTTATTAAAATAATGTTGTTTGATTTCTGTCATACGTGCAGTACGGCGCAGATGCAATTGTCGACCAATTTCTGCACCATCTATGCCAGCTTCCACCAGGTCGGCAACGCTTATATTACTGATGCCATCGAGAGCTGCGCGGAGATAGTCCGAAGAGGGATATTCGCGATCTTCAAACCCAGTTCTGCCTCGGGCATCGGCCTCGCAGCAGAGGATAAAGTCTTCCAGACGGTCGCGGGATTTTAGCGCCCCGACACCTGTTAGCAGATTGACAATCGTCTCTGGCTTTAGCTCCTGGGCCTTGTGGCACATCAGGTGGTACTCAGTGACGACCAGAGCTAATTGACGCACATCATTTGGCACTTTAAAGCGGTCGCACACATCATTGACCAGTGGCACACCTCGGGCCTCATGGCCGCGATGGCTGGGCAGTACATGGTCTGGCGTAATACCTTTGCCGAGATCGTGGACCAGCACCGCAAAGCGAATTTTACTGCTTTGGGAAAGCCGAACTGACTGCTGCAGTGCCATCAAGGTATGGATGCCAGTGTCGATTTCTGGATGATAGTCTGCGCGCTGGGGTACGCCGAAAAGCCTCGAGACTTCGGGGAATAGCACATCCAATGCACCGCACTGACGCAGGACCTCGATAAAGACATCCGGCGAACGTTCACCGAGAGCCCGTTCGGTTTCTTTCCAGACCCGCTCAGCAACTAAATAGTCGAGCTCACCGCTGCTGGCAATAGCTGTCATCAGCTCCATGGTTTCAGGCGCTATAGTGAAACCCAGATGATGATAGCGAGCGGCAAAGCGCGCTACTCGCAAGACTCTCAATGGATCTTCGGTAAAGGCTTCGGAGACATGGCGGAGAATCTTTTTATCCAGGTCCACCTGACCCTGATAGGGGTCATAGAGCTGGCCATCGTCATCTTCGGCCATGGCGTTAATAGTCAGATCTCGGCGCACCAGATCCTCTTCAAGGCTGACATCTGCAGCGGCATGAAAAGTAAAACCGCCATAGCCATGGCCTGATTTGCGCTCGGTGCGCGCCAGTGCATACTCTTCACCGGTGTCGGGTTTAATAAATACCGGGAAGTCATTACCTACTGGCCGATAACCGAGTTCGATCATTTTTTCTGGGGTCGCGCCCACTACTAGCCAATCATTTTCATTGCTGAAATAATTGAGTAGCTTGTCGCGCACAGCGCCGCCAACTCGATAGATTTTCATGTAGATTTCCAGTATCTGAACCAGTCTCTGAATTTAATAGCTCAGCTTGCGGATTGTCTGCGTTTGGATTGTTTGATTTGTAACGCAGTGGATAGACGGTATTGTAAGGCTCGCTGAGTTTTAGCTCAATCAATAACCGATTATGCGGAAGGATTTTTAACAACGGATAACTAACTCATCAATGTCAAAAGCAAGCAGTGTTTCTGTGGCAGACATTGATGAGTTAAAGAGAGATAAACTAGCCTTCGCGACTGGTGATCTCTAATAGATGATAGCCAAATTGAGTTTGAACCGGGCCGTGAACCATGCCGAGATCACCGCTGAACACTACATCGTCAAATTCTTTGACCATTTGTCCTGGGCCGAACTGACCTAGATCGCCGCCGCGGCTACCTGAAGGGCAGCTTGAATGCTCACTTGCTACGTTGGCGAAGTCTGCACCAGCTTCAATCTGCTGTTTTAAGGTTGCACATTTCTCTTCGCTATCCACCAATATATGTCGCGCACTTGCTGTGGCCATTGTGTTTTCTCCATAGGGAATTTAATTAAGGGATGTTGGGGCGGATTATCATGGCAAATAGGTCAGTTGTAAATTACTCCACTTCCTCGGCGCTGTGCATCAGGTCGCGAAGCGCATGTTTGTTGAGTATTTCAATCTCTTTTTTATTCACGGTGAGGTATTTCCTTCTCTGAAAGTGGCTCAGTACACGGCTCACCGTTTCAACTGTTAAACCGAGATAGTTGCTGATTTCACTCCGAGACATAGGCAGCCAGAGTCGTGTCGAAGAGAGCCCCTGTTGGGCCAGGCGATCAGAGATGCTGAGCAATAGGCTGGCGAGTCTCTGCCGTGCCGAGTTGCCTGCCAGCAGCGCGATTAAGCGCTGGTCGGCGTTGATCTCACGGCTGAGCAGCTTGATCACATATTTTTGTACAGAGGGTATTGAGTTGCCTAAATTATCTAGCTGCTCATAGGGTATTTCACAAATAGAAGTGGTCTCAAGGGCGATGGCAGTATTTTGATGCTGCTCGTCGGCCAGTCCATCCCAGCCAAATATCTCCCCCGGAAAATAGAATCCAGTGACCTGTTCGCGACCGTCGGCGTCAATGCAAAAAGATTTAATTGAGCCGCTGCGAACAGCGTAGATGGAGGTAAAGGGGTCACCGCTAAAAAACACCCCTTCTCTCGGCTGCAGCGGTTTTTTGCGTTCGATAAGTTCATCGAGTTTATACAGATCATCGGCATCAAGGCCCAGTGGCAAGCAGAGGCTGTTCATACGGCAGGTATGGCAGCTAAGGGGTCTTTCAAAGCCGACAAATATTTTTTTTACTGTAGTCTCGATGATTAGAAATCCCTTTCAAAAATAGGTCTGTCGGCAGCTAGATTTTCACTGATATCTGGGATATTAATTTAAACTACTAGTCACAATACCGTTCCGCTGGCTCAGGCCAAATTCAGCACTCTGCAATCCACCGGTTCTGCCAATTTTTAGTATAGACCTTGAGTTGATTTACATCAGCTCGATTTTTTCTGTGCTCGGATAATTTGTGCCGCTGAAAGAATTGCCGACTACACTGAAATTACTGTGAATAACGCTATTGCGAGGGTTGTAATGAAAAATATGCTGGTTGTGTTGGATGGCTCAAGTAGTGACGAACATGTACTCAGACAGGCAATTCAATTGGCCGCTACCAGTGGTGGTGATATCCATCTGTTTATGACTGTCTATGATTCCATTGAAGAGCTTAATCGCTATGTGGGATTCGATAACTATCAAGAGGTAAAGCAGTCAATACTGGATGAAGCTGAGATCAAGCTGCGGCGGCTTACGGACAAGTTCGGCGATGAGTTTTCATCGACCATGCACTGGGGGCGGCGCTGGCACTTTCATGTTATCTCCGAGGCGAAAAAGATTTCCGCAGACCTGGTTATCAAGGCCGTGCGGCGACATTCTCGCATCGCTGAGTTTTTGCATACTCCTGAGGACTGGCATCTATTGCGCGGTGCCAGCTGTCCAGTTTGGTTGGTCAATGACAGCACTGCACAAATAGACAGAGTGGTGGCAGCCTTTAGTACGCTAGAAGAGACCGAAGATCATCGACTCTTGGGCGAGCGCGTGTTGCAAAAGGCCAGCGAATTGGCCACCGCTCTGAGAGCCGAATTGCACGTGGTGTCAGTGGTTCCAGACTGGCTGCAAACTCAGGCCATTGTTGGGCCCGTACCTGGAATGCCGGGGCAGTTCCCCGCTATCATGGCTGATATGGGTGAGCGGGCACTAGATCATGCGCAGGAGGTTATGCAGAAAACCCTTGAGAAGCTGAATATTGATGCGGATGTTACCGAGGTTAGAAGCGGTTTTGTCGATACTGAACTTGCGGATGCAGTAGGCGAAACCGGCGCTCTAGTGATTGGCAGCGCTGCAGCCAGAAAGCTCACCGCCAAAGTGACGGACAAGCTTTTTGGTAATACTTCAGAAAAAGTCATCCATCATACTCGTGGTGATGTTTTCGTCGTTCACTAGTTATACTCCCTGCGCAAGTAGCGGCCCACTAGTAATGGGTCGCTAATCTAAAACTTTTCATTATTACTTTGCTGACGCGCCCCAAAGTTCCGCCAGACGTTTTTCGCGACCACAGCCCCAGCGGTAGTAGTTGTAGCTTACCGGGTTCTTTAAGTAGTAATCCTGATGGTAATCCTCTGCTGGATAAAAACGACTCGAGGGCGTGAGTTGAGTAGCAATCTCTGCTTCGAGTAAATCGCTAGCGGCAAGAGCGTCTTTTGATGCCTTGGCGATACGGCGCTGCTCTTCAGTTTGATAGAAAATTTCGCTGCGGTACTGCTGACCGCGATCACAGAACTGACCACCGCCATCTGTGGGGTCGATAGTCTTCCAGAAATACTCCACCAGTTCGCTGTAGCTGACAATTTGATCATCATAGATGACTTCGACGGCTTCCGTATGACCGCTGCCTCCTGAGGACACCTGCTTATAAGTAGGGTTTTTTAAATGGCCACCTATATAGCCTGATGCGGCGGATATCACGCCATCGAGCTTTTCAAAATCACTCTCTGTGCACCAAAAACAGCCTCCGGCAAATATGGCACTCTGCTCCTCGGCAACAGCCTTTAGTGTCACAAAGCTGAAAAGACTAAGAGCGATAATAGTGGTGGCTAGTAGTAGGTTGGGCTTCATGTTTGCATACTCCATGAGGGTAATTGAGTGGCTCAGTCTTTCTATACACATATTACGGATTGAGTGCAGTTAGGGATTGGAGTGCCAAGCAGGCTATTAGTTTCGGGTGGGCAGTGTTAGGCTGCTTTTTGCTCCCTCTATTCCAGCTTTGGCTCACTGCAGCGGTGATTTTGATGGAGTCGCAACTATTCGGCAAAACTATTTTTTAACTCATTGAAAAACATGGATTTTAAGTTCTTGACGAAAACCTGTTTTAGAATTACTTTTTCGCACTATTGATGAGGGCGGAGCGGGTGGCTGACCTCTGGTGTGGGCCCAAATGAAGGGTAACTTATGAGCGATGAAATAGAGCTGGATACAGACGACGATTTTGCCGATGAGCAAGAACCTGTGCTATCTGAAAAGCGCAAAATGGAGGTTGATCGCGAAGCACGCCGACGTTTAGAGGAAAAGCTTGAGCAGGCGCGCCTCAAAAAGCAGGTCCAAGACTATGATTATGATTATGATTTTGACTTGGATTGAGGTCCAAGTTTAGGGCGGAGGAATTAAAGCCGAAAATTTGACCTTTTAACAACATCCCTGGCTCGGCCGTCGCGCCGAGCTTTCTGATACTTTTAATCACCCATTCCACTGCAAAGCCCGCAAGCAGATTTTTGCAACATTCAGCGCCTAATTTTGGCATAATGCCGGACGCCAAAAGTTCACTTTCCCTGGGATCTATCTGTGTCGCAAGCGCCATTATTGAGTGTTGAAAATCTCGCCTTCGAACGGGACGACAGCTGTCTGTTCTCAGAGGTGAATTTTTCTGTTGATCCTGGTGATGTTTTGCAGATTGAAGGGGCTAATGGCAGCGGCAAAACTACCTTGCTGCGCATACTTACTGGCTCTCTGCAGCCCAGCGCGGGCAATATTTCTTACCTTGGCCAGACGCTCTCTGCCTGCCGTTACGACTATCTCTCCGATATGCTTTATATAGGCCATCAGCCCGCGGTTAAACTAAATCTCAGCGCTGAGGAAAATCTGCGCTGGATGGTGGCTACTTCAGCCCAGTCAAATTATGTCTCCGTTAAAGATGCGCTCACTCAGGTTGGCTTGGCCGGATACACTGATTTGCCCTGTTACGCCCTGTCGGCAGGACAGCATCGACGAGTTGCACTGGCACGGTTGCTGATCAGCGAGGCGCGCCTCTGGTATTTAGATGAACCTTTTACCTCGATTGATAAGCAGGGGGTGGCATTTTTGCAGTCCTGTCTTCAGCAGCATGTGGCGAAGGGCGGTGCGGTGATTCTCTCGACTCACCAAGATCTGTCACTGACTGGCCTGCGTAGATATAAGCTCGTGCCTGATGTCGAGGCAATAGCTTAATGTCGAGTCATGTGGCGAGAAAAATGGATAGCGGTTTTGCCGCCTGGTTGCGACGGGATCTATTGCTGGCCTACCGCCGCCGCGGCGAAGTGGCCAGTCCAGTGATATTTTTTATTATGGTGTCGACGCTGATTCCCCTGGGGTTGACACCAGAAGCTGCCGAGCTTGAAAAGGTTGCGGCGGGCATGATTTGGGTTATGGCACTGCTGGCGACGCTGCTTTCGATGGACGCATTGTTTGCCAGTGACTATCAAGACGGCAGCCTTGAGCAGATGTTGATTACTCCGCAGCTGTTGCCGCTGCCCATTTTAGGCAAAATAACCGCTCACTGGCTGACCACTGGTCTGCCCCTGACGCTGATATCACCAGTGCTGGGTTTGATGATGTCGCTGCCCAATGCAGGTTACTTACCGCTGGTCTGTAGCTTGGCCCTGGGCACCGCCTGTTTAAGTTTGGTCGGTGCTGTGGGTGCGGCGCTGACTGTGTCCCTGCGCAAGGGTGGACTGTTGTTGTCGCTGCTGGTGATGCCTCTCTATATGCCGGTGATTATTTTTGGCACGGCGACGGTTAGCTATGCGGTCGACGGATTAAATTGGCTGCCGCCACTGGCGATACTGGGTGCCATGTTCGCCGCATCAGTGGCGCTATGCCCCCTGGCAGCAGCTGGGGCGCTGCGCGTCACGGCCAGTAACTAATGAATAGGATAGGTTTGCAGATATGAGTTGGCTCTCCAGATTTTTCTCCAAATTGTTCTCCAAATGGCTCCCTAAAGAGTCCTCAAACTGGCAGTGGTTTTACCGCCTCGGCTCGCCGCGCTGGTTTTATCAGCGCAGTGGTCAATGGCTGCCATGGGTATCCCTGGCGGCGCTGCTAGTGTTAGCCACGGGTTTGGTTTGGGGGCTGGCTTTTGCGCCTGAAGATGCTAGACAGGGGAATAGTTTTAGAATTATTTACATCCATGTGCCAGCGGCATTTTTAGCCCAGTCAGGCTATTTTATTATGGCTATAGCCGGCGCCATCGGCCTAATTTGGAAAATGAAAATTTCCTATATGGTAATGAAAGCGGCGGCGCCCATAGGTGCAGCTTTGACTTTTATTGCGCTGTTTACTGGCGCGGTGTGGGGTAAGCCTACCTGGGGTGCCTACTGGGTCTGGGATGCGCGGATTACTTCGATGCTGATTCTGCTGTTTCTCTACGCCGGTGTCATGGCTCTGCAGTACGCCTACCACAGTGTTGATGCGGCGAGTAAAGCCAGTGCCATTTTGGCTCTGGTGGGCACGGTGAATATTCCGATTATCAATAAGTCTGTGGACTGGTGGTATACCTTGCACCAGCCGGCGACGATCAAACTGACCTCGGCACCGAGTATGCATATGGATATGTTTATGCCCTTGCTGGTGATGATTGTTGGCTTTTACCTGTTTTATGCGGTGGCGCTGATTCTCCACACTCGCAATGAAATCCTCCGCCGCGAACGCAAGACTAGCTGGGTTCGCGAACTGGCAACTGCCAAGGCAGGGAGCTGAATATGTACTTTGAAAATATTGCAGCTCTAATAAATATGAGCGGCCATGGAGTCTATGTGTGGTCATCGGTTGCTGTGACCCTGGCGGCAATGTTGTGGTTGGTTATTGCACCATTGTTTAAGCAGCGTGAGCTGCTGCAAGAAGTGAGTCGAGATATTCAGCGACAACAGGATCGTGAGCTTGCCGCAAAAACAGCTGCTCTGTCAGAACCCAATGAGGAAAGTAATTAATGCATCCATTGCGTAAACAACGTTTACAGCTAGTTATTCTGCTTGTGGCCGCTGCCGCCCTAGTGATCGGCCTGGTGGTCTATATGCTCCGCGAGAATGGCAATTTCTTTTATACCCCGGTACAGATCGTTTCCGGTGAAGCGCCTCAGAGTACGTTTTTGCGTGCTGGTGGCATGGTGGTCGATGGCTCAGTAGTGCGCTCGGATGATTCCCTCTGGGTACAGTTTAAAATCACTGATGGTGTCGAGATGCTGACTGTTGAACACACAGGGATTCTGCCGGATCTGTTCGCCGAAGGAGAGGCTGCCATTGCCTCCGGTAAGGTAGATGAAAATCTGGTGCTTCAGGCGACCCAAATTCTGGCCAAGCACGATGAAAAATATACTCCCCCCGAAGTGGCAGACGCCATGAATGCGGCCTATAAGGCCAAGCAAGAAGATAAAAAAGAGCAGGGTGGGAGTTATAAATGATTGCTGAGTACGGTCATATAGCACTGATTGTCGCCCTCTGCCTCTCTGTGGCTCAGGCGATTGTTCCCATGGCCGGCTCCTTTGCCGGCTATCGTACCTGGATGCGTCTCGGCCACTCACTGGCCCTTGGTCAGTTGGTCTTTGTGGCGATCTCGTTTGCCTGTTTAACCGCGGCGTTTGTGCAGGATGATTTTTCTCTGCAGTATGTGGCAAATAATTCCAATACGCTGCTGCCAACCCAATTTAAGGTCAGTGCAGTGTGGGGTGCCCACGAGGGCTCGCTGCTACTCTGGGCGCTGATCCTTGCGCTCTGGTCCGCTGCAGTGGCTCTGTTTAGCGGTCATTTACCCCTAGTACTTTCATCGCGAGTGCTGTCGATTCTCGGCGCTATCTCAGTGGGCTTTGGTCTATTTATTCTTTTAACCTCAAATCCTTTCGCACGGATCTTGCCGTTTTCACCCACCGAGGGTGGTGATCTCAATCCGCTACTGCAAGACTTTGGTCTGATTGTCCATCCACCCATGCTCTACATGGGCTACGTTGGATTTTCCGTGGCCTTTGCCTTTGCTGTAGCCGCTTTGATTGGCGGGCAATTCGACAGCGCCTGGGCGCGCTGGGCACGACCTTGGATCAACAGTGCCTGGGTATTTCTGACAATTGGTATCACTCTTGGCAGCTGGTGGGCCTACTACGAACTGGGATGGGGTGGCTGGTGGTTTTGGGACCCGGTGGAAAATGCCTCGCTGCTGCCCTGGCTGGTGGGAACCGCCCTGGTGCATAGCATTTCGGTAACGGAAAAACGCGGTGCCTTCCGCAGCTGGACACTGTTGCTGGCTATTTTGGCCTTCTCTCTCAGCCTCTTGGGGACCTTTTTGGTGCGTTCAGGGGTACTGACCTCGGTGCACGCCTTTGCCAATGATCCTGAGCGCGGTATCTTTATTCTCGCGTTTCTCGGCCTAGTGGTGGGCAGCTCGCTGCTATTGTTTGCCCTCAGAGGGCCGGTGGTTCAGCGCCAGCAGGGGGACATTGAAGTGGTCAGTTACAGTGGTCTATCTAGAGAAATGATGCTGCTGTTAAACAATGTGCTGTTGGTTAGCGCCATGGCGATGATTTTGATTGGCACGCTCTATCCGCTTATCGCCGATGTCTTGGACCTGGGCAAAATCTCGGTGGGCCCTCCCTACTTTAACTTCTTCTTTGTACCTATGACTCTGGGTCTCATGGTTGCCATGGGCTTTGCGGTATTCTCCCGCTGGAAGAAAACTGATGCTCAGATGTTGCGCCAGAAAGGCATGGTGCCTTTTCTTATCAGCCTCAGTGCCGCACTTATACTGCCGCTATTTTTGGCCGAGAGCATGTCATGGGCGACCTATTCGATTACCGCAGTCATTACCCTTGGCGCCAGCTTTTGGGTGGTGACCATGAGTCTTGAAGATCTGTGGCAGAAGTTGGATCGCGGTTCTTCTGCGGTGAGCTCGAGATTAAAAAACCTTACTAAATTGCCCGGTAGCTACTGGGGTATGCAGGTTGCCCATATAGGTATAGCGGTCTGCGCCCTCGGCGTTGGCTTGAGCTCTGTCTATGATGTGCAAAAAGATGTGCGTATGGTCCCCGGAGATCGTGTGGTAGTGGCTGGTTATGAGTTTACCTTTGATAGCCTCAACTTTGTCCAGGGTCCTAACTTTGGTGCCAGTCGCGGACAGATTAGTGCCTATAAAAACGATCGTCTGGTGGCTGTGCTCTACCCAGAAAAACGCAAGTACGAAGCGCGCAATCAAGTGATGACTGAAGCGGCTTTGGATGCTGGTCTGACCCGAGATCTCTACGTCTCTCTCGGTGAGCCACTTAAAGGGGATGCCTGGGCGATTCGTTTACATGTTAAACCCTTTGTGCGCTGTATTTGGTTGGGCGGTTTGATGATTGGTCTGGGCGGTTTATTGTCGGTGATGGATAAACGCTATCGACGCCGACGCAAGCCGCGCACACTATCAACAGCTCAGTCGGGAGCAACAGCGGTAGAGGCAAGCGCACAATGAATCGGCTGGCTCTATTTATTCCCTTCGCGCTGTGTCTGGCTCTGGGTGCCTTTCTGTTCTTCAGTCTCGGCAAAGATCCTCTGGATCTGCCCTCGGCACTGGTGGATGAGGCCTTTCCCGAATTTGCCCTCGAAGAGTTGCACGAGCCTGAGCGTCAAGTCAGCACCGAGGATTTTGCTGGTCAGGTGCTGTTGGTGAATGTTTGGGCCACCTGGTGTTTTGCCTGTCGTATTGAACATCCCTGGTTAAATAGTCTGGCTGAAGAGGGCGTGGCGATTGTTGGTCTGAATTACAAAGATCACCGCAAGCTGGCTCAGGACTGGCTCCAAGAGCGCGGCGATCCCTATCAGTTCTCGATCTTTGATCCCCGCGGTGTGCTGGGTATTGATCTGGGCGTCTACGGTGCGCCGGAGACCTATCTGGTTGATTCCCAGGGCATTATTCGCCACCGCCGTGTGGGTGTGGTGGACGAGCGAGTTTGGAATGAAGAGTTTCGCGATCTCTATCAACAATTAGTGGATCAAGCCAATGCCAAGTAATTCTCTGCTGACTTTTGGCTGGTTGAAACAAGTTGGCCTATTATTGCTGCTGCTCTCCAGCGTTGCCGTTGCGGTAGAGGATGTGGTCAATTTCTCCGATGAGTCCCTGCGCCCAAGGTATCAGCAGCTGCTTGAAGAGTTGCGCTGTCCCAAGTGTCAGAACCAAAATCTCGCCGACTCCAACTCAGCTATCTCTCAGGATCTGCGTGCCGAAGTGCAACGTTTGCTGGAACAGGATTTGACCGATGCCGAGATCAAAGAGTATTTAAAAAACCGCTACTCAGAATTTATTCTCTACCGCCCAGAGGTGAATCGTGCCACCTGGTTTTTATGGGCTGCGCCGGTGGTATTAGTCCTGCTCGGTGGATTAATTGTGCTGCGTCTATCGCGGCGCAAGAAACTCAGCCAAAGTGAAAAACTAGATGTAAGTCCACGAAGTGTTGAACAGCAGCAGCGTCTCGACGAGCTGTTGAATAGCCATAAACGAGGATCTGAATAATGAGTCTTGGGCTCGTCACAACACTGCTACTCTTAGGTGCCGCACTATTTGTTGCCCTACCGTTTTATAGCGCTCGATATCGCAAGCAAAATGACCATGGCTCTAGTATCGCCGAACAGGCCAATATTGACGTGTTTCGCGATCAGCAACGGCAGTATCAACAGCAGCTTGAGCGCGGTGAAATTAGTGTTGAGCAGCAAGCCCAGATGGTCGCCGAGGCGGAGCAGTTATTGTTAAGCAACACTGCGGCCGTGCAGCAGCAAGCTGACTTAAACGTCTCCTTGAGTAATATGGCTCAAGGCTTTTGGCTACTGCCGGTTTTAATTGTGGTGATCTCCCTGGCAAGTCTAGGGCTCTATCGCAGTCTCGGTTCTGGCGTTGATCAGCAAATTGCTGAGACGCTGGCCGAACGTATTGTTAATCAGCAATCACAAGTGACTCCTGAATTGATCGCCAGAATCGAAGAGCGGGTCCAGCAGCGTCCCGACAACCTCTATTACTGGACTATTTTGGCCGAAGATGCGGTTGCAGGTAGCAAAATGCTGGCCGCCTCTGGCTATTTTGCCGAGGCACTTCGAGTTCAGCCCAACGAACCCTATCTCTTGGGTCAGTATGCTCAGGCACTCTTTTTTGTCGATGCCAACCGCTTTTCTGATCGCGTGATTGCAGCGCTGGATCAGGCTTATGGCGCTGACTCTCAGAATCAAACTGTATTGGGTCTCAAGGGGATTCAAGCGTTTCAAGAAGCGGATTACCAGCGCGCTATCAGCTATTGGCAGGGTGCTGCTCGGGGACTAAATCCAGCGGGGGACAGTTGGAAAGCATTGCAGAGTGGCATTCAGCAGGCACTGCAGTTAGCTGGTGAAATGCCTATTGAAACCCCTGCAGACACTGATGGGGTGGCTGTAACTATCAACTTAAGCATAGCGCCCAGCATTCAGTTCACTCCAGATCAGTTGGTCTTTGTCGCGATTATCGATGCCGACGGCCCACCTATGCCCTTGGCGGCGCGCAAGTTGGTTGCCAGACAGCTGCCTCTTGAGCTTGTGCTCGACCACAGGGATGCGCTGATGGCTGGCCGCGGTCTCGCCGATAAAAACATCAGAGTGGTGGCAAGGTTGTCCAGCACCGGCAGCGCTACTCCTCAGTTGGGCGATTGGCAGGTGATTAGCGACGTGGTTGAGAGCAATTCTGCCGACCTTCAATTCGCCTTAGAGATTACCTCGCCTTACGTTCAGTAGGGCGTTTTTCAGCGCTATTTTAAAGCTCTACTGAATGCTTCTGAGGTTCAGTGGAGTGAGTTTTTATTTGTGTTTTGTGTGAGTCCCTGAACGTGTAGAATAACCGGCAAATATAGCCATTCACGGCGGGTTAAATTTGCGCCATTGACTGCTCAGTGCTGGTGAAACATTTTTTACACGACTTATTACAGAAAAGACTGACTACCTATGCGGCTTAAATCAATAAAACTGGCTGGATTTAAATCCTTCGTTGATCCGACATCAGTCCATTTTCCGAGTAATCTCTGTGCCGTCGTCGGCCCCAATGGCTGCGGCAAATCTAATATCATCGATGCCGTTCGCTGGGTGATGGGCGAGAGCTCCGCCAAAAACCTTCGCGGCGAGTCCATGACTGATGTTATTTTCAATGGCTCTGGCGGTCGCAAGCCTGTTGGCCAAGCGTCTATTGAACTGATCTTTGATAACTCCGAAGGCCGTATAGTCGGCGAATATGCCTCTTATTCCGAGATTGGCATCAAGCGCAAAGTGACCCGCGATGGTCAGTCCAACTACTATTTAAACGGCAGCAAATGTCGCCGTCGCGATATCACCGATATTTTCCTTGGCACCGGTCTTGGGCCGCGCAGCTACGCGATTATTGAACAGGGTATGATCTCCCGCCTAATTGAAGCCCGTCCGGAAGAGCTGCGGGTGTATATTGAAGAAGCCGCAGGTATTTCCAAATACAAAGAGCGCCGCCGGGACACAGAAAACCGTATCCGCCGCACCATGGAAAACCTTGAGCGTCTCACCGATATTCGCGATGAGTTGGGGCGTCAGTTAAATCGCCTCGAGCGTCAGGCCAAAGCAGCGGAAAAATACTCCGAGTACAAAAAAGAAGAGCGTCAATTCTCTGCTGAGTTGCTGGCTCTAAAATGGCGCGGCTACAATGTCTCAGCCACGCAACAGAAACAGATCATTGGTGAGCTGGAAATTGAGCGCGAGCGCATCGTCACCGAGCGCATCGGTTGCGACACCTCTATCGAGAAATTGCGCGCTCAGTCCACGGATCTAAACGATACCTTTAATGAAGTGCAGGCGCGTTTCTATAAAGTCGGCGGTGATGTCGCCCGCATTGAGCAGGCTATTGAGCACGCCCAACAGCGTGCCTCCGAACTGCATAAAGATCTTGAACAGACGGAACGCAACTTTACCGAGTCCGAGCAGCACCTCAACGCCGACATTCAGAAAGCCACAGGTTGGCAAGCGGAATTTGATCAGCTGGCACCGGCGCTGGAGCTGGCTCGCGAAGCCGAGACCGTTTCAATGGAAACATTACAGGCTGCCGAAGAATCCATGCAGCAGTGGCAGCAGGCCTGGGACGAATTTAACCAGACCTCTGCGGCACCGCGCCAGCAGGCCGAAGTGCAGCAGTCGCGTATCCAGCATCTCGAGCAGTTGATGCGACGTCTCAGCGAGCGCCATGAAAACCTCGCCACCGAAGCTAGCAGCTATTTAGCCTGCCCAGCTGAAGAGGAGATGGCGCTGATTCAAGAGCAGCTTAGCGACGCCGAGCAAGCTCGCGAGAGTATTGAAAGCCAGCGTCTAGAAAATAGCGCAGAAATTGAAACCGCCCGCAGCAGTGTCAAGCAACTCAGTGTTGAATTGGATCAGGCCCGCAGTCAGCAACAGAGTTTAAATGGCCGCCGCGCCTCCCTTGAAGCTCTGCAGCAAGCCGCGATGGGCGATGATGCAGAGAAAAAATGGTTGGATTCAAAAGGCCTGGGTTCCAACCCGCGCCTAGTGGACTCGGTCAAGCCGGACGAAGGCTGGGAAGTGGCCGCCGAAACCGTGCTGGGCAGCTATCTCCAGGCAGTTGCCGTGGATGATGTGGTAGCCAATATCGGCCTGCTGGATGATTTTAAAAAGGGCGAATTATTACTGATTGGCAAAACCGGTCAGGCGGCTGCCAGTGGTAACAAAGCCAAACTGCTTAGCGATCTGGTTAGCGGTGATGCAGTTCAGGGGCTGCTGGGTAATATTTATGCCGCTGAGACACTGGCTGAAGCGGTCGCATTGCAACCCTCTCTGTCGCCGATTGAATCAGTGGTTACCCGGGAAGGTATCTGGCTGGGTAATAACTGGCTTCGAGTGGCACGAGACAAAGACGCCACTGCAGGTGTGCTTAAGCGCAAGCAAGAATTGCTTAGCATTGGCGAGCAGAAACAGACCCTAGACAAACAGATTGGCGAATTGGAAGCTCAGCGCCAGAACAATGAAAATAAGCTTCAGGAGCTGGAATCACAGCGCCAGGACATTGCCGCCAGTGTCGCTCAGCAACAGAGTGCCTATGCTGATCTGCGCTCTAAGCTCAGTGGCTTCCAAGTTCAGATCGAACAGCTCAAGGCGCGTAAAGAACGCGCTGATAAAGAGCTCGCCGAAGTCCATCAGCAGCAGCTGCTGGAGCAGGAAAATTTAGCTGAAGCCCGCCAGTTGCTGCAGCAGTCCATCGAAAAGATGGAAGCGGATACAGAGCGGCGCGAAACCTTGGTGGAGCAGCGTGAAGGTTTCCGTGAGCATCTCGACACAGCCCGCCAAAAAGCGCGTCAAGACCGCGATCAGCGCCATGATCTAGCGGTTCGTGAGGGTTCATTAAGCACTCAGTTAAGCTCTATTCTTGAGGGTATCGAACGACTTAAAGTTCAGGTAGCGAGACTCCAAGAACGCCGCACTCAGCTCCGTGAAGCCTTTGATATAAAAGATGATCCATCGGACAAGTATCAACTTGAGCTGGAAGAAAAGCTTGAGTTAAGACTCACTATTGAAGGCGAACTGAATACCGCTCGTACAGAGATGGAAGAAGTAGACCACGAAATGCGCAAGCAAGAGCAACAGCGCAGTGAGCGCGAAGAGCAGTTGCAAGAGGTCAGTGGCAGATTGGAAACTCAGCGCATTGCCGCCCAAGAGATCACGACTCTGAGTCGCACTATCGAAGAGCAGATTGTCGAGAAGAGCGGCGATCTCGAAACTCTGCTGGAGAATTTGGCCGACGATGCTGAGATGGTGGATTGGGAAGAGCAGCTGCAGTTGATTGGCAACCGTATTAATCGCCTCGGCCCTATTAATCTGGCGGCCATCGATGAGTATAAGATTGAATCTGAGCGCAAAGATTATCTGGATACTCAAAACGCCGAGCTCGAAGAAGCCATGGAAACCCTGAAAACGGCGATCCAAAAAATCGACCGTGAAACTCGCACGCGATTCAAAGAGACCTTTGAATTGGTCAATAAAAATATCCAGGAGCTGTTCCCCAAACTCTTTGGCGGCGGTCACGCCTACCTAGAGCTAACCGGCGACGATTTGCTGGATACCGGCGTTACCCTGATGGCCAGACCCCCGGGTAAAAAGAATGCCTCAATCCAGCTGCTCTCTGGCGGTGAAAAAGCCCTTACCGCAATTGCCATGGTATTTGCTATATTCCGACTTAATCCGGCACCATTTTGTATGCTTGACGAGGTGGACGCGCCCTTGGATGATGCCAATGTGGGTCGCTACGCGGCAATGGTTAAAGAGATGTCGGATCAGGTACAGTTTATCTTTATTACCCACAATAAGATTTCAATGGAAGCGGCCAATCAGTTAATGGGCGTGACCATGCATGAACCTGGTGTCTCGCGCTTAGTCAGTGTTGATGTCAATCAGGCTGCCGAACTGGCAGATGCCTGATAGTAAAATAGTGTTTAGATAAATAGCGTTTAGATAAA
>ERZ887849.1173-NODE-1173-length-25738-cov-21.972745_pt1 | contig 25738 bp, 16 predicted proteins | sample MGYA00521267_ERZ887849 | MGnify/ENA primary metagenome ERZ887849 (study PRJEB32303, sample SAMEA104408601) | aquatic metagenome | biome: Brackish water; feature: Pelagic; material: water | place: Baltic Sea | collected 2014-06-06T16:11:00 | depth 2,863 m ... | reverse complement strand
AATCTTCCTTTTGCATCGCTAAAGAGTTTTATTCTTCTTTTTTAGTTGCATCTGCTTCAGGAGCATCTGCTTCAGCAGGTGCTTCTTCTACAGTTGCATCTGCCTTAGGAGCAGCTTCCTCTGCAGGCGCTTCTACCTCAGTAGTTGCCTCTGCCTCAGGAGCATCTGCCTCAGGAGTAGCTTCCTCTACAGGTGCTACTTCCTCTTCAACAACAGGTGCATTTGCAGCCACACGTGCAGCGTTAACTGCTTTTTCTGCAGCCAATGCTTCTGCTTTTAATTTTCCTTTAGCGTCTGCTAGTGTTGCTTTTTTAGCCTCAACAGCATTCCCTTTTCCTTCTAGCCACGCGTTATATTTTGCGTCTGCTTGCTCTTGTGTTAAAGCGCCTTTACGAACACCGCCGGCCAAATGATTTTTCATCATTACTCCTTTGTAAGAAAGGATAGCTCTAGCAGTATCTGTAGGTTGCGCTCCATTTTGAAGCCACTGTACAGAACCATCAACATCTAGGTTGATTTGTGCAGGATTAGTGTTTGGGTTGTAAGTACCTAATTTTTCAAGGTATTTACCATCTCTTTTTGCGCGGGCATCTGCCGCCACGATCCAGTAAAAAGGTTTTCCTTTTTTACCGTGTCTTTGTAGTCTGATTTTTACAGGCATAACATTAATTTTTGAAGTTCACGACTTCGGTTTTAATTTTAAATTTTCAAAGGGATCTTTATACAGGTTGTGTTTTAAAAAACAATACCCCTTCCAGATTTTTGAGTGCGCAAAGATACCCTAAATTATATTTGTAATTCAAGCAATTACACTATTTTTTATAAGCTTTACTAATCTTTGTATAAGACTTCCGCTAAAAGAACGAACCACTGGCTACAGCGTTTGTTTGTAAGTGGCTATTAGTTGTTGGTTTTTTCTTTGTAAATGTGAACAACTAGAGATAACTTTAGGTCTTGAAAAACACATAATTTTTTACATTTACAAGAGGGGTTTTGCAGGTTGTTTTTTACTTGTAAATGCTTGTTTTCCCATGTTTTGTTGGGCTCTTGTACTTTTTTTAATTCTAAAATCGCTTTGACTTGTATTTAATTTTTGATACCGAAACCACTGGACTTCCTAGAAATTGGAAAGCCCCATTGACAGATAGTGATAACTGGCCACGCTGTATACAGATTGCTTGGCAGTTGCATGATACCATGGGAAGGGTTATAGAGCATCAGGATTATTTAGTGCAGCCAACTGGATACAACATCCCTTATGATGCAGAGAAAATTCATGGAATTTCTACAGAGTTAGCACAGCAAGAAGGGATTGAGCTTTCTTTGATGATAGAGAAGTTTCAACAGGCGCTTTCTAAAGCTTCTTTTATTGTTGGGCAAAACGTGAAGTTTGACCTCAATATTATGGGAGCAGAGTTTCTGCGTTTAGGAATGGAAAACCCTTTGCCTAGCATGCCTCTTTTGGATACTTGTTCAGAAACTACGGCGCAAATGTGTCAAATACCAGGGGGTAGAGGTGGAAAATTTAAATTACCAACCCTAACAGAGTTGCATCAATTTTTATTTCAACAACCCTTTGCACAGGCTCATAACGCCACTGCAGATGTAGAGGCTACAACACGATGTTTTTTAGAACTTGTTCGTCGTCAAATCTTTACTCTTGAGGAGCTTGACTGCCCACCAGATTATTTTGAGCATTTTTCTAAAGAAAATCCTCAAACCATCCCTCTTATTGGTCTAAAACATATTAATCTCAAGAAGGCCTCAGAGAAAATAAAAAAACAGTTGGAGGCAACAATGGTTTCAGAGAAAGTATCTTCTCAAAAAATCAAAGAGAATATTGCTGTATTAAAACAGGCTCCTTTTGCCCATCTGCACAATCACTCTCAATATTCTATTTTGCAATCTACCTCAAGCACTCAAGATTTGGTGGATGCAGCAGTGGCAGACAATCAGCCTGCGGTTGCTATTACCGATACGGGTAATATGATGGGAGCGTTTCATTTTACACGATCGGTAAATAACCATAATAGATCCTTAAAAGCGGCCTACAAGGCAGATTTGCAGGCCTACAACGCCATAGATGATACTGCCACAGATTTTGATGGTGTAGTGCCTGAAAAACCTCAAGAGCCCACGTATTTAAAAGCAATAGTAGGTTGTGAGTTTTTTGTGTGCACAAACCATAAAGACAAAACACAAAAAGATAATGGCTACCAAATCATACTGGTAGCAAAGAACAAAAAAGGCTACCATAACCTAGCCAAAATGTCAAGCATATCATACATAGACGGGTTTTATTATGTGCCTCGAATAGATCGTGAGGTAATTTTAAAATACAAAGAAGATCTCATGGTGTTTTCTGGCGGTATGTATGGTGAGGTTTCTAGTAAAATTTTAAATGTTGGAGAGAAACAAGCAGAGGATGCTCTTTTGTGGTGGAAAGAAACCTTTGGTCCTGATTTTTACTTGCAAATTATGCGTCACGATCAAGAAGATGAAAATAGGGTTAACCAAACCTTGGTTTCATTCTCTAAAAAGCACCAGGTGCCACTAATTGCTGCAAATAACACCTACTATATTGATCAAAAAAGCGCAAACGCACATGATATTTTATTGTGTGTAAAAGATGGTGAGAAACAGGCTACCCCAATAGGTAGAGGTAGAGGGTATAGATACGGGCTTCCAAATCAAGAATATTATTTTAAGAGTCAAGCTGCCATGAAGGCGCTTTTTAAAGACCTTCCGCAGGCCATTGCAAACATTAGTGAGGTTATAGAAAAAGTAAGCCCCTTTTCTTTGCAGCGAGATGTCTTGCTGCCAAAATTTGATATACCACAAGAGTTTCTTGTTGAGAAAGACCAAGAGGATGGCGGGAAAAGAGGAGAAAACAAGTTTTTAAAACACCTTACTTTTTTAGGCGCTCATAAACGCTACCCAGCTCTTACAGGGCAGAGTGATGCGCATAAAAAAGCAGCTGCTGACATTACAGAGCGTATCAATTTTGAGTTGGATGTAATTCAAAACACAGGCTATCCAGGGTACTTTTTAATTACAGAAGATTTTATTAGAGAGGCAAGGAATATGGATGTTTCTGTGGGTCCTGGTCGTGGTTCTGCAGCAGGTTCTGTTGTTGCTTATTGTTTGTGGATTACAAACATAGATCCTATTAAGTACAATCTACTTTTTGAGCGTTTTCTGAATCCAGATCGAGTATCGATGCCCGATATTGATATAGATTTTGATGATGAAGGAAGAAGTAAGGTTATGGATTATGTCATAGAAAAATATGGTAGCAATCAAGTAGCCCAAATTATCACCTACGGAACCATGGCAGCAAAATCTGCTATTAGAGATACCGCCCGTGTGCTTGATTTGCCGCTCAGTGATGCAGATCGCGTAGCCAAGTTAATACCAAACATGACCAAGCTTAATAAAATATTTGGCATGGATGAAAAAGCGCTTCGGGGTAAATTCAGAAGTGATGAACTGCCCAAAGTGCAAGAACTTATTGCCCTTGCAGATGGTACAGATTTGACTTCTCAAACCATAGGGCAGGCAAAAATATTAGAAGGTTCCATACGTAATACTGGTATTCATGCCTGTGGGGTAATTATTACTCCAAGTGATATTACCAATTTTGTACCTGTAGCCCTAGCAAAGGATAGTGATTTATATGTTACCCAGTTTGATAACTCTGTGGTAGAGAGTGCAGGACTTTTAAAGATGGATTTCTTGGGTCTTAAAACCTTGACTCTTATCAAAGACACGGTAAAAATAGTAAAGCACAAACATGATGTTGACTTAGATCCAGACAACTTCCCCCTCGATGACCAGAAAACCTATGAGCTGTTTCAAAGAGGAGAAACCGTAGGGATTTTTCAATACGAATCTGCAGGAATGCAGAAGTACATGAAAGAGTTGAAGCCTACTGTTTTTGGAGATCTTATTGCCATGAATGCCTTGTATAGGCCAGGGCCTTTAGAGTATATCCCTAGCTTTATTAGGCGTAAAAATGGAGAGGAAGCCATACAATATGATCTTCCTGCCATGGAAGAGTTCTTGGATGAAACCTACGGTATTACCGTATATCAGGAGCAAGTAATGTTACTCTCTCAAAAGCTTGCAGATTTCAGTAAAGGTGATGCAGATGTCTTGCGTAAGGCCATGGGTAAAAAGCAAAAAGCAGTACTTGATAAAATGAAACCTCGTTTTATAAAAAATGCAGTTGCCAATGGTCATGATGCGGTAAAACTAGAGAAAATATGGAAGGATTGGGAAGCCTTTGCTAGTTATGCCTTTAATAAAAGTCACTCTACCTGCTATGCCTGGATTGCCTATCAAACCGCTTATTTAAAAGCGCATTACCCTGCAGAATATATGGCAGCAGTTTTGAGTAACAACATGAGAGATATCAAACAGGTTACCTTTTTTATGGAAGAGTGTAAGCGCATGGGGCTTGCCATTTTAGGGCCAGATGTAAATGAGAGTTTTTATAAATTTTCTGTAAATGATAAAGGTGCTGTTCGCTTTGGTATGGGCGCTATAAAAGGAGTAGGAGCTAATGCGGTTGCAACTATTGTGGAAAACAGAAAAGACGGACATTATAAATCTATTTTTGACTTGGCTAAACGCATTGATTTGAGAGCCGCCAATAAAAAAGCCTTTGAAAACCTTGTGTTGGGAGGAGGTTTTGATAGCTTTAATAATCATCGTGCTCAATACATGCATGAAGATACAGACGGCATTACTTTTTATGAAAAAGTATTAAAGTATGCTGCTCGTTACCAAGAAACAGAAAATAGTAGCCAAGTGAGCCTTTTTGGAGAGGCCAGTGAAGTGCAAATTCCGGAGCCACAAGTGCCATCGTGTGAAGATTGGGGGACCATGAAAAAATTAAATTTTGAGAAAGAAGTAGTTGGAGTTTACATTAGCGGACACCCACTTGATGATTTCCAAGTAGAGATGGATACCTTCACAAACTGCCGTGTGGCAGATTTTTATTCCTTAGAAAAACATATTGGTAAAGAACTCACCTTTGGAGGCGTTGTTACAGATGTGCAGCACCGAGAAACAAAAGCAGGAAAAGGTTGGGCTATATTTACGGTAGCAGATTTTGGCGAAAGTTATGATTTTAAAATATTCAATGAAGATTATTTAAAACTCAGACATTTCTTGGTGCCAAATACCATAATACATGGTAAAATTTATATCAAGGAAGGTTGGATAAATAAAGACACTGGCAAACGAAGTGAACCAAGAATGCAATACAATAGCATGCAACTATTACATAATGTGATGGATAGCCAGGCTAAGAAAATAACCATACAATTACCCATTGAAGCCTTGCAGGATGACACCCTCTTGTTTTTAAAAGAAATGGTAGCTACCCATAAAGGAGACAAGCAACTATTTTTTACGGTATACGAAGTAGAAAACAAAATAAAGCTTAACATGCCAAGTAGAACCCATAAGGTGGATATTTGTAATGAGTTTTTAAAAGGACTTCAAGACCGGCAATTAAAGTATCGATTAAACTAAGCTAAAGTGTTTGTGGGCTCTATAAATAAAACCAATTAAACCATTGTTGAAACTGATACTTTGACCCCGGGTTTTACTGCAAAATTTAACTACTTTTGTAACCAAATAATTAACGATATTTTCTCTGAAGAGAAATGTAAAAAGAATATAGCTATGGCATTAGAAATAACAGACGCAACATTTGAAGAAATAGTATTAAAAAGTGATAAACCAGTATTGGTAGACTTTTGGGCTGCATGGTGTGGACCTTGCCGCATGGTAGGACCTATCATTGACGAAGTGAGCAATGATTATGAAGGTAAAGCTGTAGTAGGTAAGATGGATGTAGACGCTAACCAAGAATTTGCTGCAAAATATGGGGTTCGTAATATCCCTACCGTACTAGTGTTTAACAACGGTGAACTTGTTGGACGTCAAGTAGGTGTTGCACAAAAAAGTGTATATGCAGAAGCCATAGACAGCCTTTTGTAATAAATAAAATAAAATCAGTTAAAAGGCTTGGCTTTATGTCAAGCCTTTTCTATTTTTAAACAAATGCTATGTGTTGTAGTTTCTCATGAAATTTTATAGCCGTGTATTGTTGTATAAAGAAAAAATGAAGTGTTCAAATGCAGTTGTGCACACCCATAGATTATTAAATAACCGCCACCCTGCAAACATGGCACTAGTATAAAAACACAATATGAGTACTCAAAAGAAATCAAAAGTACAGGACACAATAGAAAGCCAACAACTAAATGATCGTACTATATTTTTATGGGGCGGTGTGGATGATAAAACAGCACGTCATGTAGTTGATCGTTTACTATATCTAGATTCTTTAAATCATGATGAGATTAAATTCTACATCAATAGCCCAGGAGGGTATGTAACAAGTGGGTTTTCTATTTATGACACCATCAAGCAAATTACATCTCCAGTGTCTACCATCTGTACAGGATTAGCGGCAAGCATGGGGAGTTTACTGTTAAGCGTTGGAGAAAAAGGACGAAGATTCATACAACCCCACGCGCGTGTTATGATACACCAGCCAAGTGGCGGGGCAAGAGGGCAAGCAAGTGATATTGAAATAACAGCACAAGAAATTTTAAAAACAAAAGAGATTAGCGCTAAAATTTTAGCTGATAACTGCGGGCAGACCTATGATAAAATCATGAAAGATTTTCAGCGAGACCACTGGATGGATGCCGCAGAGAGTATGAGCTATGGTATTGTAGATGGAATTTTAGAGTAATAGTTATTTATTATAAATTAACACGTGAATTTAGAAAAGGAAATAAATGAAATTGTAGGGTTTAAAAACCTAGAATTGCTAGCTACCCAGGTGGTAGAGGGTTTTATTTCTGGATTGCATAAATCTCCATTTCATGGTTTTTCCGCAGAATTTGCAGAGCACAAAATTTATAACAATGGTGAAAGCACCAAACATATAGATTGGAAGCTTTTTGCTAAAACAGACAAACTTTACACAAAGCGCTACGAAGAAGAAACTAATTTGCGCTGCCACCTTATACTAGATAATAGTAGCTCGATGCATTATCCGGCGCTACAAGATATGCACATTGACAATCTCAACAAAATTGGCTTTGCCTCATTAGCCAGCGCCGCGATTATGAATTTGATGAAACGCCAGCGTGATTCTGTGGGCATGAGTATCTACAGTGATCGCTATGAATTTTATAGCAACGAAAAAGCAAGTGAGCGTCATCATCAAATGTTATTACAACAGCTCAATAAAGCCCTTGGGAGTAAAAGTAGTGGCGTACAAACAAATACCTATGAGCATCTACACCTAATTGCTGAAAAATTAAAGCGCAGAAGTTTGGTTTTTTTGTTTACAGACATGTTTCAAAGCGATAAACAGCAGCACGAGCTTTTTGAGGCACTGCAGCATTTAAAGTACAACAAACACGAAGTAGTTTTGTTTCATACCTATGATAAAGAGAAAGAACTTCACTTCGATTTTAACAACCGTCCAAAGAAGTTTATTGATACTGAGACCTCAGAACATATCAATCTCTATCCAGATAATGTGAAAGAAAACTATGAAACTGCAGTGCAATCTTACTTTGATACCCTGGCCCTAAAATGTGGACACTATAGAATTAAATACGTTCCTGTAGATGTAAATGATAGCTTTAATACCATTCTCACCACTTATTTGGTGGAGCGTGCAAGGTTTGGTTGATGCCTCATGCAAGACAAAGGCGGGATATCAGAGCATTACAAAAAAAAACAGAAATATTTAAAATAAATGTTTGCAGTTATAAATGGTAGTTTTATATTTGCACTCGCTTCTAGCAATAGAAGTTAAAGACAAGCTTTTAAAGTCTCTAAAATAGTAGCACGGTCTGGTAGTTCAGTTGGTTAGAATACCTGCCTGTCACGCAGGGGGTCGCGAGTTCGAGTCTCGTCCAGACCGCAGAAAAATGTTGTGTTGAGTCCTTTAAATAGGGCTTGTGGTTTATTAATAGACCGATGAGAAGCTTATCCAAACGGATGGGCTTTTTTTGTTTAAGATATTGACGTATATTACGAACAAAACCAACAAATGAGCACATTATCAAATTCTTTCCCAAACCCTATTCATTCAAACAAATACCTTGTTAACGGTGTTCTTAAGCAATGGACAGGTGCTAAAGCTGAGGTCTATTCAAATATTTATTACGAAAATGGAGCGCCAACGCTATTGGGTTCTGTTCCTGATATGGATACAGAGGCTGCCAACGAGGCTATAAACTCTGCAGTTGCAGCTTTTGATAAAGGGAAGGGTGATTGGCCAACCATGAAAGTAAAGGATAGAATTGCTTGTATGAATACTTTTGTTGAAAAGATGAGGCCACATCGAGAAGAGGTAGTGAGGCTACTGATGTGGGAAATAGGAAAGACTAAAAATGATGCTTGCAAAGAATTTGATAGAACGATCGATTATATTTTAGACACCATTGAGGCCTACAAAAAACTTGATAGAAAGAGCGCAAAGTTTGATAATGAAAGCGGAATACTTGCCCATATAAGAAGAAGCCCTCTTGGTGTAGTGCTTTGCCTAGGGCCTTATAATTATCCTTTAAATGAAACGTTTTGTTTGCTGATCCCGGCTTTGATAATGGGGAATACTACGATATTTAAACCAGCCAAGCTAGGAGTGCTATTAATTACACCGTTATTAAAAGCATTTCAAGAAAGCTTTCCGCCAGGGGTAGTAAATATTGTATTTGGTCGTGGGCGCAAAATTGCTGCTCCAATAATGCAGACTGGTTTTGTAGATGTATTAGCTTTAATAGGGCATAGCTCATCTGCTGTAGCCCTTCAAGATGAGCATCCATTTAAAAACAGACTGCGATTAATTTTAGGTCTTGAGGCAAATAATCCAGCAATTATTCTTCCAGACACTGATCTTGATCTTGTTGTTCAAGAATGTATTTCAGGTACATTGTCTTATAATGGGCAGCGTTGTACTGCTCTAAAAGTACTGTTTGTACATGCAGATATCGTAGATGAGTTTAATAAACGTTTTGCAGAAGCTGTAGACGCATTGAAATTTGGATTACCGTGGGAAGATGATGTTTTTCTTACGCCACTGCCAGAAAAAAACAAACCAGCATATATTGATGGATTAATTAAAGACGCGGTTTCAAAAGGAGCTAAGATTTTAAACAAACGTGGGGGTGAACTCAGTGAAAATTATTGCTATCCAGCTGTATTATATCCTGTTTCAACAGATATGAAAGTTTTTCAAGAAGAACAATTTGGTCCTGTTATTCCAATCATCTCTTTTACTACTATTGATGAACCACTAGACGCAATTGCAGCTTCACAATATGGGCAACAAGTAAGTCTTTTTGGTAAAGACACCAAGCAACTAGGACCCCTTATTGATATTCTCGCCAATTTGGTTTGTAGAGTGAATCTAAACAGCGCTTGCCAACGTGGTCCAGATATTTATCCATTTACAGGAAGAAAAAACTCTGCTGTAGGAACATTAAGTGTTTTTGACGCACTAAGGAGTTTTTCAATACGCAGTTTTGTTGCCACAAAAGACAATGAATATAACAAAGAAATCCTTGAAAAATTATTAGCATCAAAAGATTCTAATTTTATAACCACAGACTATCTTTTATAGCGCCTCTAATTGTAATCTCTTAGAAGTGGGTTAATGTGGCTTCAAATACAATTCTAGTTTTTAGATATTGGCTCAAGGACTACTGCTATCTCATTTTTCCTAAAAAATAGATCATAAGGAGGATTGTATCCAAAGCAGTAAAATTGGTTGGTGTGCTGTATATCATTAGCCTTTAAAACGGCAATCAATGTGTCTTTATACTCTTTAATTGTAGCATCACTAGCCCATCCAGAAAAAGTTATTACTGCCATTTTTTTTTGTGGCTCTTGTTTAAAGGTGATGTCTGCTTGATTTGGTTTTGGCAGGGCCTCTTTTGAAATTGCCTGGGGAACCATAAACCCCATAGACGGAGTATCACCCAAAGACATACTAACGGGTGAGGTCATTGCAATTTTTTGGTTACGCTCATTGGCTCCAAAAATATACCCGCCTAATTTAGAGAACCCACTGCTCGCATTTTGTTTATAACCCTGATTTGAAAGGGGCACGTTTGTGAAGAGCCTGGCCTGGTAGTCCCGAATTTCTATTTCTCCCACAACAGTGGCCACGGTATAAGGATAGAATTCAATTTTGGTACTACTTCTATGGATAAAAAACTGAGCTATAATAAAAAATACAACTATTGATCCAATTACAATGTATAGTGTTTTCATGGCGTTTTATTTACAGAGAATACACTAGCCTAAAAGTTACAAAGCGCGGTTGTATAAACGTCTCAGAAGTAAATACAGAAATATTACTGGCGCTGTTTTGTACTTGAGAATCTATACCTAGAATGTTTGTGGCACGGACTTCATATTCAAGTCTTGCGTCTTTGTCTTTTCTGTAAGACAGCGATGCGTTCCAGGTTTGAAATGAGTTAATTTCTTCTACATCATCACTAAGTCTATTGTAGGTAAAATCTGATCTAAGAGTGAATGCTTTTTTAATATAGGCATCAAATTCTATAGAGGGTGCATTGGTGGTAAAGGTAGTGGAGCTTGTTCCTTGATCATTTTGAGCTATGGTATGTCTATAGCGCAACGTTACATTAGGAGCTACTTTAAAGGTGGTGCGTATACTTGGGGTATAGCTTTGAGTGAATCCTTCATTAACAGATTGTCTTCCTTGAACGAACTGATTAATTTTACTGTAATTTAAATTCACACTCAAACTACCTCTAATTTTTCCAAAGGTTCTTTGCATTCTTCCAAAAGCCGTAACCGTTTCATCTGCAAAACCTGAATTAAAATAGGTGCTGGTTCTAATTACATTTTCAAAATCTGTTAGACTTCTAATTTGGTCTATGTTTTTTGAATAGGCAATACGTGCAAACACGTTGGTGTAATTAAATAAATTGAAGCTTCTGTAAAACAAACTTAAATTGTGCGATAGTGCATTTTGAAGTTCTGGATTTCCGTATTGAATGTTATTAAAACTGTTTAAGATAATACCCTCTGCTAGTTTGGTTACGTCTGTAAACTGGTTTTTCATGTTGTAGTTAAAGGTCAAGCTTTCACTTTTCTTGAGCTGTATGCGGGTTTCAAAATCTGGGAGTATTCTAAAGAAATCTTCACCGTACTGCTCCCCAAACTGTATGTTTTTATTTGAGTAAGCATGCACAGAAAACCCAGGTGTGATCGTGAACATACCAGCTTTAAAGCGGTAATGAACCCCTAGATACATGTCACTAAAATCATACTGCGTATCGTTGTTTGCTCTTCCTTGATTAAAGGTTGGTGTTGGCTCAAAAAACGCTCCATCTTCTAAAAACTGGAAAATGTTTGAGTTAAAATCTTGTTTGCTAACAATACTTCCAAGGGTTAGGTTTATATTACTTTTATTGTTTATAATGTTGTAATAATCTAGCTTGGCGTCTAGCTGGTTTGATTTTATACGCCTGTCTTGATTTAGATTGTAGTTGTTTAATCCTTGGTTGAGCCCTAGAGCTCTAGCTGTGCTATCATAAGCGTCTTGCTCTTCTGGGGCTAGATCATTGTTGTTAGGGTCATTACCCAGTAAAACATTGTAGAAAGGGTCTTCGTCCTTGTTTAAATATTGCGCTTCTAGGGCAAAAATATTATTCTCATTAAGAGTGTAATAATACTTTAGACTCTGGGTAATGCTGTAAGGGTTTACCTGGTCTACTTGCTGTGTTGGTCCAACAACAGAAGATACCTCTGTTTGTGTTTGCTCATCTTTAGAGATACGCCCTAAAACGTCATACTCTAATTGGTTTTCAAAATTTGGCTGAAATGACGCGCTTAGTTTTAAAAGTCCTTGGTCAGAGCGTTGTGTACTGGTTTGCTGTGTGGTCTCATCAGGGATTCCTAGATCGCTGTCTGTATATTGTACAAAACTAATCTCTCTTGAAGTAACGCGGTTGCTGTTTAAAATTGCAAACCCAGTTATATCTAGCGCTTGGCTAGGAGAGTAACTAAAGTTGGTGGCTCCTAGTTGATTTTTTACCTCTAGTGCATCCTTCTGGTTTGTTAAAAAGTTTAAGGAGTTGTCTCCCAAATTAATACTTGTACCACTAGTGTTACTTGGGGCTCTAAAGCCTCCTCCAAAGCCTCTAATATCTCTTCTAGATAATGCTGTTTCTCCTGTATTGTTGAGATCACCAATGAAATTAAGACTAAACTTTGGGCTGTAATAAAAGAGTTTAGGTTGTGCAAGATAAAGCGGCTCATCTTCGCTAACACCTCCACCAGCGGTTACGGTACCAAACCAAAAATTTTCTTTTCCTTCTTTTAATTTGATGTTGATTGCTACGTTATCTTGATTGTTTGTCACGCCACTTAATTGTCCAACCTCAGAGTAATTACGTAGTACTTGTATTTTGTCTACGGCTTTAGATGGGATGTTTTTGGAGGCTAACTTGGTGTCTCCATCAAAAAAATCTTTCCCATTAACCATTAATTTATTGACAACTTTTCCTTCTACTTCTATCTGGCCATCTTCGTTTATTTCTACCCCAGGCAAGTTTTTTAGAACATCTTCTAGTTTTCTTTCAGATCCATTAGTAAAGGAATCTGCATTGTATATTAGCGTATCTCCTCTTACTGTAACAGGCATTTCATAACTAAGCTCTACGGCATCTAGATTGTTATCTAGACTCAGGTTAAAATCTTTTATGATGTCTTGTTCTTTGGTAGAAATTTCCTGCTCAAAAGTTTTCATCCCTATGTAGCTCACCTGCATGTTATAGGTTTGATTTTTGGACAATGAAAGCATAAATTTTCCATCTTCAGCAGTGACAGAAAAAGACTCAAGAGCGCTACTTTGTTTGTTAATGGCAATAACATTTGCAAGCTCTAGTGGGCTTCCTAAACTATCACGAACCACGCCTTGAAGTTTTACTTGTGAAAGGCAAATACTTGATGCCAATAATAGCGCTAGGGTGAAATATATTCTCATACGTTGTTACAAAAAAGGTTAGTGTGTAGTTTTTATGATTCTTAGAGTCCTCTAGATCTTCCTCCGCTTCCACGGCCTCTATTGTCTCTCATTTCCTGCATTTTGCCGGTAATGATTTCATTGTACTCTTTTTTAGTAACCACCTCTCCTTTGGTAGGACGTTTGATTTCAATTTTTTCTTCAGGATTCATTACAATTTTACTGCAAAGCATGGTTGTGTTTCCAGCGCTAAGTTCTAAGATTAATCCAGGTAAGCCCCAGTATTCAGTTGGGCCTTGACTTACAGGTATCATTGGAGAGTACCATGCAACAACTTCAACCATCTCCTCTTTTTCTTCTACTTCTTCTTTTTTAACTACCGCTACAGCAACATTTACATCGCTAACCACACTAGTTGAATCTTTTTTCTTTTCCTCTTTTTTCTTTTCTCTATCACGTCTATTTGTGGAGGTGAAATTTAATTCAGAAGAGGGTCTTGTCGTTGTGGCTTTGTAACATACGTATTGCCCAATTTTTTTGGTTTCTGAGCCCATCTTCCAGGCATAAGGAGTCATCTGTTCTGTGATTAAAAACTGTTTTCCGAAAAACTCCTGATCTTGAAGAAATATTTTTTCTTTTATGTTTTTGTATTGTAGTCCTGCAGAGAAGCTGCTTCCCCACATACTTGGTGCTCTTCCTCCGGGGCCCCCTTCTAGTTTTTCATCTTCTTTAAAGATAGACTCTTCTTTATTAAAGGTAAGGATATATGTTTTTTCGAGCCATGGTTTCATTCTGGCCTCCATTTGTTTTTTTTGTGCTTCACTCATTTTTCCGCCTCTATCCCAACGGCTCATGTCCATGGTGGTTTTAGAAAAATAATAGGCTTGGCCTTGGAAGTCTTGTGCCTTGATATTGGTGGCAAATAAAAGTGTAAAAAGTAATAGAATAACTTTATTAGAAAATGAAAACATAATTATAATTGATTGGTTATAGACAAACTTAACAATAGAGAGCTTACTACCTCCTTGTTTTGCATAAGATTAACATTAGACATCAAAAAACATTTAGTGAATTTTTATAAGCTTTTTTTTAGGTAGTACATTATTCAAAAAGGCTCTTTGACTTTTAATGCTCAATGAAATAACGAACCACAGTAAATTTTGTAACAGCAATACCTACATTATTTTCATATAATGAAAAAAAACTAACAAAATAAAATGTTTCTCGGCTTTGACTTCATTGACTAGCAATAGTTTAACCAGGCATTGGTTTTTTTTGCATAATTCTAGACAACAAACAAGCCAAAAAGACCTGGTTTTTAAAAAACAAAAAAGCCTCTAGATTTATCTAGAAGCTTTTTATTGTGTTGTCCCACTAGGACTCGAACCTAGAATGACGATACCAAAAACCGGAGTGTTACCATTACACCATGGGACATTACCAAGAGTATAGACCTTCGTCTTATAAAGCATTAAAATTCATTGATGCTTTAGAGGATGCAAATTTAAAACAAATTGTATACCCTACAAGCAATTTTTGTAAAAAAATATTCTTGTATTATTTTAGCCATAAAATAAGTCTCTTAGGTGTTACGTTAACTATGATAATGTACCATCAGTGTTTAAAAAAAACGAGAAATAGTAGTACATTCGCTACAACCAAAAAAGTATAATTGTATGGGGTCTTTTACATTCAAAAAATGGAATACAATCTTAGGCTGGTTTGTCTTTTCAATAGCCCTAGTGACCTACTGGAGCACAGTAGAACCTACTGCTAGTTTCTGGGATGCTGGAGAGTATATTACCACAGCAAGTAACCTTGAAGTAGGGCATCCTCCAGGAGCGCCCTTATATCAATTAATGGGAGCTTTCTTCTCAATTTTTGCGATGGAGGCAACAAATATTGCCTTGACTATTAATTTAATGTCGGTCTTTGCCAGTGCTTTTACCATTTTATTTATGTTTTGGTCTGTAACTATTTTGCTGTCCAATTTGGTGAAAAAAAATGACACCTTCACTAAAAATAATCAAATAGCCATTTTAGGTAGCGCTGTAGTTGCCTCATTAACTTTTGCATTTACTGACAGTTTCTGGTACAGTGCTGTAGAGGCAGAGGTGTATGCAATGGCGGCTTTTATAATGTCTGTATTATTTTATGCTGGTCTTCGCTGGGAGGGGGAAATGTTTACCCCCAGAGGTGATAAATGGGTGGTGTTAATTGCCTTTGTTATAGGACTTTCTTTTGGGGTTCACTTTATGGGATTACTAACTATTCCTGCCATTGGATTTTTATATTTCTTTAAAAACTATAACAAAGTAACAGTCAAAAATTTCTTGATTGCCAATGTGGTCACCGTTGCCATATTGTTATTTATTTTCAAACTATTACTACCCATGACCTTGCGCTTTTTTAGTGCTGCCGAAATTTTCTTTGTCAATCAAATAAACATGCCATTTAATTCTGGAACCATCATAGCTGGGCTTTTGTTTTTGGCAGTATTTTATTTTGGTTTGCGCTACACAAGAAGCAAAAGTTTTGTAAAACTCAACACACTTCTACTTTGTGTGCTGTTTATTTTTATTGGTTTTTCTAGTTGGCTTATGCTGCCAATAAGGGCCAATGCAGGTACTGTTATTAATGAAAACAACCCAAACAACGCCCGAGAGTTGTTAGCCTATTACAACCGTGAACAATATCCAGAAACACACCTGTTTTATGGACCGCTTTTTACAGAGGCTTATGTAGGGCTAGATAAAGACAATCCATTTTTGGATGATAAGCCTAAATATGAAAAAGATCTTAATGCAAAAAAATATGTTGTTGTAAATGACATTCAAAATGCAAAACAAAACTTTGAAGACAATCAAAAGGCATTCTTGCCAAGAATGTGGAGTTTGGAGCACAACGCCAATTACATGGAGATTACGGGCGCTGTAGATTTTGAAATTAAAAATGAATACCGCTCAGAGCAGTTGCTTGTAGATGAGGTAGCAAAGTTTAGGCAGGCCTATGATAAAGGCCTCGTAGATAGTGAAGATTATGACAAATTCTTAAAGAATTTTGGAGACTATCTAGACATAGAAAAACCTGGGTTTTTAACCAACATGCGCTTTATGTTTGAGTATCAGTTTGGATATATGTACTGGCGTTATTTTATGTGGAATTTTGCAGGCAGACAAGATGATATTCAAGGAAGGTATGATAAGCTGCACGGAAACTGGATTAGTGGTATTCCATTTGTGGATCAAATGCTAATAGGACCTCAAAATAATATCCCTACAGACGCACTAGAAAATAAAGCTAGAAACACCTATTATTTTATACCGCTGCTCATAGGGCTTTTAGGAATCTTATTTTTGGCCAAGTATGACAAGAAAACCTTTTGGGTGCTCTTGGTGTTTTTCCTCTTTACAGGTCTGGCTTTAAAAGTATATTTAAATGAGAGACCCTTCGAGCCTAGAGAGCGAGATTATGCCCTTGTTGGTAGTTTTTATGTCTTTGCCATATGGATTGGATATGGAGTGTATGCGCTGTATGAAATCTTAAAAGAGTACATAAACCCTAAGGTAGCACTTCCCATTGTTTTGAGTGCAACTATGCTAGGTGCTCCAGTGCTAATGGTGTCTCAAAACTGGGATGATCATGACCGGTCAAACAGATATACCGCCCAATCTATGGCGCGCATGTATCTGGATAGTATAGAACAAAATGGTATTATTTTTACCATTGGAGACAATGATACCTTTGCCCTTTGGTACCTTCAAAACATTGAAGGATATAGGCGTGATGTACGTGTAGTAAATACCGCTTTGTTTGCTACAGATTGGTACATAGATGACATGAAAAAGAAGGCCTTTGATAGTGATCCCATCCCTTCTCAGCTCACTCACAAGGATTATAAATACGGCTCAAGAGATTATATTATTTTCAATGAAATTGACACAGATAGTATAAATATTAATGTATGGATGGATTGGATAGCCTCTGATGATCCTAGAACAATGTATCAAATACCAAGTAGTGGGCAAGTAGTTAATACCTTTCCAACAAAAACGTTTAGACTTCCTGTAGATAAGCAGGCTGTTCTTAAAAGTGGTGTTGTTGCCTTAAAAGACCAGGCCAAGATAGTACCCTATATAGATGTTACTATAAAGGATGAAGTTATTTATAAAAACAGACTTTTAATGCTGGATATTATTGCCAATAATAATTGGCAGCGCCCCATCTATTTTAGTGGTGGAAGCTTTGGAGATGACGATTATCTTTGGATGAAAGATTACCTGCAAATGGATGGAGTAGTATATAAATTAGTGCCTATTAAAACACCAGTAGATAAGGATAACCCTTTTGATATGGGGCGTGTAGATGCAGACAAATCATATGAAATTGTCAAAAATTGGGACTGGGGTAATAGCGGAGATCCAGCTGTTTATCACGATATAGAAACCCGCAGAAATGGGTTAACCTATAGAAGTAACCTAGCCCGTATTGCAGAAGCGCTATTAAAAGAGAATAAACTAGACAAAGCTCGTGAGATACTAGATTTGGCTATGGAGAAAATGCCGGTTGATACCTTTGCATTCTACTCTTTGCTGGAGCCCTACATGCAAATGTATTACAGTGTAAACCAGCCAGAAAAAGCCCGTGATATTTATGCGCAGTTAGCGGTGGTATATCAAGAAAAACTACTCTATTTCAGTAGTTTTAAGACCAATGAGCAGATAGATATGCGTAGAGAAATCTATACAGATATGGAGCGCTACAGAGCTGTTGTTACTGTGTTGTTGGCTGAAGACACAAAACAATATGCTCTTGCAGAGGCTATAAAATTTAATGAGTACATAAAGCTGTTTCCCTACCTTTATAATCCAGACGAGGGTATAGAATTAGAAGATCAATCTGCCTTAGGCTCAGATACAGAAATACCCGCAGAGGCTTCATTACAAGAATTATTACAAAGCCAAGCTAACTAATTGTATTTCTGAAAACCTAACACATGATACAAACACCCAAATTTGTGACTCGGTTATTCCCGAAACAAATTTGGGAATACCCAAACACTAAAAATACCATTTACCTCACTTTTGATGATGGTCCAATACCTCAGGTGAGCCCATGGGTGCTAGACCAATTAAATGCCCATAATGCCAAAGCAACTTTTTTCTGTATTGGGGATAATGTAACTAAATATCCTGCTATTTTCAATAAAGTAATTGCCGCTTCTCATGGTATTGGCAATCATACCTTTAGTCATTACAATGGTTGGAAAACTTCTGTTAAAAACTATACAAAAGATATTGAAAAATGTGCAGCAGTCATGGAGGGTCATTTGTCTGGCTTTGTGCCACTTTTTAGACCTCCTTATGGCAGGATTACTCCCAAACAAGCCAGGATTCTGCAAGCTCAAGGCTACAGCATTGTAATGTGGAGTGTTTTAAGTAAAGATTATGATCACAATATCTCTAGCCAGCAGTGTTTAAAAAATGTATTAACACATATAAAACCCGGAAGTATTGTTGTCTTTCATGATAGTTTGAAGGCTTTTAAAAACCTTCAATACGTTTTGCCAAAAGTGCTGGCACACTGCACTAAAATGGGATGGCAGTGTAAGGCGCTGCCCGTGTCAAAATAACACAAGTCTTAAAGTTTAAATGTAACTATAGGGATGTTATACGTATTCTTGCACCAAACCAATTAGGGTATTGGCATCTTGTTCTCCGCTTTGTCTCCATTTCATCTCACCTTGCTTATAAATCATAAGTGTTGGCAAGCCTTTTACGCGGAGGGCTTCTGCAAGTTCACTGTTTTTTTCTACATCTATTTTAATCACCCGGGCTTTATCACCAAGGGCTGCCGCTACATCTCTAAGTACGGGATGCATCGATTTACAAGCCTCATCCCACTCGGTATAAAAGTCGAGCAAGACAGGAATGTTTGTTTCAATAATTTCTCCAAATTTTGACATGAGGTTTCTCTTTTTGGGACCAATTGTAATACAAATATAACATTTATACCCAAACAACAAGTATTACGCGGTTTTGCTCTTCTTTTTAAGGGTGATTACAGTGACCTCAGGCCAAATACCAACACGTCCTGGATAGCCTAAATATCCAAAGCCACGATTCACATTTATGTAACGTCCAAACTCCTTGTAAATCCCTGCCCAGTTTTGGTATCTGTATTTTACGGGACTCCATTTAAACCATCCTGGTATTTCAATTCCAAATTGCATGCCATGGGTATGGCCACTAAGGGTTAGTTGTATGTTTTTTGGATGCTCTTTTACCCTAGATTGCCAGTGTGATGGGTCATGACTCATTAAAATTGTGAAATCTTGGGCGCTAACATCTGCACAGGCCTTCTCTAAATCACCGGCTTTTTTAAAACCTCCTTCTCCCCAGTTTTCTACTCCCACAAGTTTTATAGCCTGTTGGTTTTTTTGGATGGTTCTACTTTCGTTTAATAGTACATCCCAGCCCATGTCTTTTTGAAGGGCTATTAGTGCCTGTAGATTTTCCTGTTTTTTTTCTGCAGACTCCCAAGACACATAATCTCCATAGTCATGATTACCCAAAACTGAGTACACTCCATCTTTTGCTTTTAATGTGGCAAAGGTATCTTTCCAGGCATCCATTTCTTGGGCAACATTGTTTACTAAATCTCCAGTAAATAAAATAAGATCGCTTTGTTGTTTGTTTACCAAATCTACAGCATACTTCACCTTTTCTGGATTATCAAAACTCCCGCTATGTATATCACTGATTTGAGTAAGGGTATACCCGTCAAAGCTGCTAGGTAAATCATCAAATTCTAGGGTGTACTGTAAAACCTTATAGTTGTATTTTCCTTTAATCATGCCGTATAATAGAGCAGCAAAAGGTATGGCAGCAACCCCAAGGGCTACTGTGCTAACAAATTTACGGCGTGAGGGCATAAAAGAAGCTTCACTACCTCCTCCAATTTTATAGAAAACCCCCACAAATACCCTAATAACATCTTCACCAAACATAGCAATAACCGCAATAATCTTAGGCACAAATAAAGCTAAGAAAAGCCCGTAGATGTACATCATTTTTGGATTTGTTCTAGCATCAGGGGAGGTGATGGCATATATAAAAAACACCAATATAGCTACCGAGCTTAACACATAAACCCCGTGTATAAAGTGGTTTTTACTTATTGTTTTTATGGCCTGAAAGGCATAAATATCTATAAGTATGTAAAAAACAATAGGAATAATCCAACGCAGCATAGTCTTGGTTTTCTTTGTGGTTAAAGATAATTACATTTTTTACCTCTTGTGTGAATATGGTCTTAAAATTGCTTGTTTGTGTGTCTTTGAAATTATAATGATTGTTGTATCTTTTGCTCTTTAAAAAAGGAACATGAAGAATATTATTTTTGCACTATTTGTGACATTTGTACTAGCGAGTTGTTCACATACAAAAATCAACCCTGCCTCCACACAAAATATTCCTTTAACAAGTTATGTAAATCCCTTTATAGGAACCGGTGGTCACGGGCACACCTACCCGGGCGCAACCACGGCTTTTGGAATGGTTCAATTAAGCCCAGATACACGTTTAGACGGCTGGGACGGCTGTAGTGGCTATCATTACAGTGACAACTACATATATGGCTTTAGCCACACCCACCTCAGCGGAACGGGCGTTAGCGACTACGGCGATGTGTTGTTAATGCCAACTAATGCCATTAATTTCAATAATGGCGCCAATGGCCAAAAAGGCTATGGCTCTTCCTTTTCTCACCAAAAAGAAGAAGCTTCTCCGGGGTATTATAAAGTGCATTTAGAAGATACTAATATTGATGTTGAGTTAACTACAACAACCAGAGCAGCGATGCATTTATACACCTATCCAAGCTCAGAGAATCAAGTGCTAATCTTAGATTTGTTGCATCGTGATAAAGTATTAGATGCTTCCATTGAAATTATTTCAGATACAGAAATTCAAGGGTTTAGATTTTCAGAGGCATGGGCAACAGACCAACGTTTGTTTTTTAATATAAAAACATCCCATCCATTTAAAGATATGTTGCAATCTCCTCCCAAAACAGGAATGCCAGGGGCTAGAAAATGCGCTCTAGAGTTTGTCAACCCAAACAATGAACCTGTGTATATTTCAGTAGGTATTTCTGCAGTAGATCAGGCAGGTGCCAAACAAAATAGAGAAGTAGAAATTGGCTCTAAAACTTTTGAAAGCCTTAAAAAACAGGCTGCACAATCTTGGGAACAACAGTTAGAGAAAATTGTTGTTGAAGACGCAAATAAAGACAACCTTGCCACTTTTTATACGGCCCTTTATCACACCATGATTGCCCCTAATATATACCAAGATGTAGATGGTCGTTACAGAGGTATGGATCTAGAAATACATCAAACAAAAGACTTTGATTACTACACTGTTTTCTCTCTCTGGGATACCTACAGAGCAGCCCATCCTTTGTATACCATCATAGAGCAAGAGCGCACCAATGATTTTATAAACACCTTTTTAGCAAAATATGACGAAGGTGGTATCATGCCAATTTGGGATTTGAGCGCCAATTATACGGGGTGTATGATTGGGTATCACGCAGTACCAGTCATTGCAGATGCCTACCTTAAGGGGATTTCTGGGTATGACAGTAAAAAAGCCCTGGAGGCTATGGTACACAGTGCTATGCAAGATAAGCTGGGCTTAGCCTCTTATAAAGAAGTTGGTTTTGTTCCTGTTGAAATGGAAAGCGAAAGTGTTTCTAAAACCCTTGAATACGCATATGATGACTGGACCATTGCTCAAATGGCAAAAAAAATGGGAGATACTGGGGTGTTTAAACAATTTACTGAGCGGGCACAGTATTATAAAAACATGTACAATCCAAGCACAGGTTTTATGCAGGGAAGGTTTAATAATACTTGGTTTGGTCCTTTCGATCCTTATGAGGTGAACTTTAATTACACAGAGGCCAACGCATGGCAATACAGCTTGTATGCACCACAAGATATTTCTGGCTTGATGCAATTAATGGGTGGTAAAGAGCAATTAGCACAACATTTAGACAATTTGTTTACCGCAAAACAAGAAACCTCTGGACGCAAACAACCAGATATTACAGGACTCATAGGGCAGTATGTACATGGTAATGAGCCAAGCCACCACATGGCCTATTTGTATAATTTTGTTAATCAGCCAAGTGATACCCAGCGCATCGTTAGAGAGATTTTAACAACATTGTACTCAAACGCTCCAGATGGGGTTAGTGGTAATGAAGACTGTGGCCAAATGAGCGCATGGTATGTCTTTAGCTCTCTTGGATTTTACCCTGTAACTCCTGGGAGTAATCAGTACATTATAGGATCTCCTTTGTTTGAAAAAGCAACCATTAATCTAGAAGACTCAAAACAATTTACGGTGCAAGCCAATGGTATTTCTAAAGAAAATTTCTACATAAAGTCTGCAAAGTTAAATGGTAAGGTTTTGGATAGAAGTTATCTGTACCATCAAGAAATTACCTCTGGAGGAACCTTGGTATTTGAAATGACAAACACACCTAGCCCATGGGGCACACAAGAGCATCAAATTCCAAGCACCCAAATACAAGAACATCAAATATTGCTAACTCCTTTTATTGCCTCTGGCACCGTTAGTTTTAAAAACAGCACCAGTATTACCCTTGGAGTTGCAGATCCCGGCGCAGACATCTATTATAGTATAGATAAGGGAGAATTTATTAAATACGATGCTGCCATTGCTGTTTCAGAATCTGTATTAATTAAAACATATGCCCAAAAACAAGGTAAGAAAAGTGGAGTATTGAGTACCCAGTTTTTTAAGATAGATCCAAATGTGAGTATTACATTAAACACCCAATATGCCAATGAGTATAGCGCTAGTGGAGAAAACGCCTTGATTGATGGTATTAAAGGGGCTTTAGATTTTAGAACAGGTGCCTGGCAGGGCTACAGTGATAAGGATCTTGATGCTGAGGTAAATCTGGGATCGGTGCAAAATATTTCAGAAATTAAAACAAACTTTTTACAAGAACAGCGCAGTTGGATTTTTTACCCCACCCAGGTAACGTGTTTGATTTCCATAGATGGTAAGAACTACACCTCTATTGGGGTGCAAAAAATAGATGCAGCCATACCAAGCCAAGACGCTTCAATAAAATCTGTGGTTTTTAAAACAAATCAAAAAGCACAATTTATAAAGCTAAAGGCTACAAATTTAGGAGATGTACCACCTTGGCACCTTGGGCACCCTTTTGATGGTAAAGCTTGGATTTTTACAGATGAAATAGAAATAAAATAACAGCATGAAAAGACGCAATTTTTTACAAAAAGCAGCCCTAGGCTCTGTTGGAATAACTGCCCTAGGCTCAAGTCTTGCAGCTACTGCTGCAACTCCAAAGGGAGCTAAAGACAAACAAGATGTACCAGTTTCAAATTCTTTACTACCGGTTGTAATTGCTACTTGGAGTGTAAAGCAGGCAACCCAAAAGGCATGGCAATCCATGGAGCAGGGTAGTTCTGCCTTAGATGCAGTTATTGCTGGTTGCGCCATAGAGGAGGCCAATGCCCTGGGGCAATCTGTGGGTATTGGAGGGCTCCCAGATAGAGATGGCCAAGTTACCTTGGACGCCTGTGTTATGAACGAAAAAGGCGATTATGGCGCAGTGTTGTGTATGCAAAATATAAAGCATCCTATTGCTGTAGCTAAAAAGGTGATGGAAGATACTCCTCATGTTATTTTAGCGGGGGTTGGCGCTGAAGAATTTGCTGTATCTCAAGGTTTTAAAAGAGAAAATTTATTGACAGAACAATCAAAAAAAGATTGGGAAATCTGGAAGAAAACCTCCAAATACAAGCCTATTATCAACATAGAAAATCATGATACCATTGGCATGTTGGCCATTGATAAAAACGGTACAATATCTGGCGGATGCACCACAAGTGGCCTGGCATATAAAATGCCTGGACGCGTGGGAGACTCTGCTATTGTTGGATCGGGCTTATTTGTAGACAATGAAATAGGCGCTGCAACTGCAACAGGTCTGGGAGAAGAAGTGCTAAAAACAGTGGGAAGTTATTTAATTGTGGAACTCATGAGACAAGGAAAATCTCCACAAGAAGCTTGTGAGCAAGCAATCCTTAGAATTATAGAAAAAACACCCAACTTTGAAGACTTCCAGGTGGGTTATATCGCGGTGAATAAAAAAGGAGAAACCGGAGCTTATTCTATACATGAGGGTTTTACAACCACTACCTATCAAGATGAAAAAAATACAATTATTAACCCAAGTTTTTACAATAAAAAATAATTATGGATACCAATAAAAAAAGTTACACATCAGCCTTTATTATAGTCACAATACTTTTCTTTTTATGGGGATTTATTACCGTTCTAGTAGATAGTTTAATACCAAGACTTAAAGATGTATTTGAGTTGTCAAACTTTCAAGCCGTATTAGTTCAATTTGCTTTTTTTGGTGCCTTTTTTGTGTTCTCTGTTCCAGCAGGTTGGCTACTATCTAAAATTGGATACCAAAAAGGGATTGTGTTAGGGCTAGCGGTTATGGCAGTAGGTTGTGTGTTGTTTTCACCCGCTGCCTCAGAACGCATTTTTCTTGTATTTATCGTAGGGTATTTTACCCTGGCTGCTGGAATTACAATCCTACAAGTTGCCGCCAATCCTTATGTAGCGGTTTTAGGCGCAGAAAATGGAGCATCCAGTAGGCTTAATTTATCACAGGCTTTTAACTCTTTAGGTGCCGCTATTGCGCCTATTATTGGAGCTTCGTTTTTGTTAAGTGATACCATTATGTCTAGTGAGGCAATTGCGACACTTCCAGAGGTAGATCAAGAAAATTATTATATAGGTGAAGCGGCAGCAGTGTCCTCTCCATTTTTAATTCTAGCAGGATGTATTGCTATTCTAGCTGTACTATTTGTATTTATTAAGCTTCCAAAAATTTTACAAGAAAGCCCAAAAGGAGGCTATACTAGGTTGTTTAAAAACAAATATGTGATGATGGGTGTTGTCGGTATTTTTGTATATGTTGGTGCTGAGGTTTCTATTGGTAGTTTCTTAGTTCTGTATTTTATGGACATGAACTTGGCATCAGTAATTTTAGAGAGTAGTGTGATGAATTCTTTTGCCTCTAGTGTTATCGGAAAAGAATTAGCTAGCGTTGATCCAAAAGCAATTGTTGGTGCATTTGTCTTTTTATACTGGAGCGGGGCAATGGTAGGACGTTTTGTTGGAGCTTATTTAACTCGTGTTATTAAGCCAGGGAAAGTTCTAGCAATATTTGCATCATTAGCGGTTGCAATGCTTTTTATCTCTATTAGCTCATCAGGATTGGTTGCCATGTGGTCTATTTTGGCTGTAGGACTATTTAACTCTATTATGTTTCCAACCATCTTTACCCTAACCATAGAAGGTCAAGGAGATTTAAAGCCACAAGCCTCTGGCTTGCTGTGTACCGCTATTGTTGGTGGTGCCATTATTCCTCCTTTATATGGCCTATTGGCAGATAATATAGGTTTTAAAACAGCCTTTTTATTGGTAATAGCATGTTACGCCTATATCTTATTCTTTGGATATGTAAAATCTAAGAAAATAGTGCTAGTAGCAAGCTGATAAACAAAAAGTTGCGTGAAATGAGATGTATATTTTCTCATTTTTATGTAAT
>ERZ887849.1170-NODE-1170-length-25759-cov-7.112162_pt1 | contig 25759 bp, 20 predicted proteins | sample MGYA00521267_ERZ887849 | MGnify/ENA primary metagenome ERZ887849 (study PRJEB32303, sample SAMEA104408601) | aquatic metagenome | biome: Brackish water; feature: Pelagic; material: water | place: Baltic Sea | collected 2014-06-06T16:11:00 | depth 2,863 m ... | reverse complement strand
TTACATGAATGGTCACACCTATCAAATTCGACAAAAAGAAGGTGTCGATTATGGCTACATCTATAGAATTGAAGATGAGGTCTCTACCATATATTTTGATGAAAATGAGCGAGCAAAAGGACACAAATATTACAGCCTGGGCGACTGGGTTCCTTCGCCTGACAACCGTATTGTTGCCTTATCAGAAGATGTAGTTGGACGCAGACAATATACAATTCAATTTCGGGTCAATAAGTCCAAAATATACATGGAGGACAAAATTGAAAACACAGATGGATCCATTGTTTGGGCAAATGACAATAAAACGGTTTTCTACGTTAAAAAAGACGCAACTACTTTACGCGAATTTCAAGTGTGGCGCCATAAATTGGGTGATGACCAGAAAAAAGATGCGCTTATTTACGAGGAAAAAGATAAAAAATTTTCCGTTGACATCGGAAAAGCGATGACGGGAAAATATATTCAAATTGGATCCTATTCTTCCTTGACTTCCGAATTAAGAATCATAGATGCTGACAAGCCGCATTTAAAACCAAAACTATTTCTTAAAAGAGAAGAAAATCACATCTATTCTCTTGATTATCATGAAGATGGATTCTATATCACCTCGAACAAAAATGCAAAAAACAGGCGTGTTTTGTTCAGTCCGAAAATTCCAAAATCTTTGTCTGAATGCATCTTAATCCAAGGAGTAAGCGAAGATGTATTAATTGAGAATACACTCGTTTTCAAGTCGCACATTGTACTTGAAGAAAGAGAAAATGGCTTGGCTAGATTAAAATTCTTCAATTTAAAAACCAAAGAACAAGAGTACATTTCTTTCGATGAAGAAACCTATACCTTAGGTTTTGCTTTTAATGATGATTACGAAAGAGGTAATTTTTATTTCGCATACAAATCTATGACTGTACCTCCTAGCGTGTATCGTTTTGACTTGAGCACGGGTGAAAGAAAGGTGCTTCACCAGAAAAAATTAATTGATCCAGACTTCAAAAGCGAGAATTATAAATCGAAACGTATTTGGGCCACAGCTCCCGACGGTGCGCAGGTTGCCGTATCAATTGTGTATCACAAAGACACTAAATTAAGTGATGCATCAATTCTACTTTATGGCTATGGTTCATATGGTTATACTATTCCTGATGGATTTTCGGCGACTCGGATAAGTTTGTTGAACCGAGGATTTGTCTTTGGAATTGCACACATTCGTGGTGGAAAATATTTGGGTGAAAAATGGTATGACGATGGCAAGTTTTTGAATAAGAACAATTCATTTACCGATTTTATAGCTATTGCGAAACATTTAAAGAATAATGGATTCTGTCACCCCAATAAAATATATGCTATGGGTGGTTCTGCCGGTGGATTGCTCATGGGAGCCATCACCAACATGGAACCAACACTTTGGAAAGGAATTATCAGTCAAGTTCCTTTTGTTGATGTTTTGACAACTATGTTAGACGAATCAATCCCTTTAACAGTGGGTGAATATGAAGAGTGGGGCAATCCAAATGAAAAAGCGTATTACGATTATTTGTTGTCGTATTCGCCATATGACAATATAGAAAAAAAGGATTATCCAGCCATATTTATGACTACGGGATATCATGATTCCCAAGTTCAATATTGGGAGCCCTTGAAATACATCGCCAAGTTGCGTGATTATAAAACGAACAACAATCCATTAATTTTCGAATGTAATATGGACGCAGGTCACGGTGGTAGATCTGGTCGAACGGCAGAACGAAAAGAAATCGCTCGCGTTTTTACGTTTATTTTAGATTTAGAAGGAATTGCACAATAGACTATTTTTCATTTTACTTTTCTTGACGACGTTGGTTTACAGTCAAGATGATTCGACGAAACATTACACTCGTTTCAGGGATGACTTTGTCTTATACTCAGATATTGGCTACACTTCTGCGCCTTTTCGGCTCGTTTATTCCTTCGACGATGACATCAACAAATTAAAGTACAAGCACAATTTTAGCCCAGTTATCGGATTCGGAGTGTCCTATAAATGGTTCGCCTTGCGGATTGGTTTTGCTTTAAAAGGAACCACACGTTCCGTGAGTCTATTTGGACATTCCACTTATTTTGACATCGGGACTCAATTTCAAATAAAAAAGTGGTTTTTCGAATTGGACGCCCGAAATTTTCAAGGATATGCGATAAAAAATGCAAAAAAATGGAATGATTCATTAACTGCTTTTCAGCCTAACGATATTCGGAAAAACACGCAAACCTTCAATTTTTCGATTAATTCCTGGTATTTTTTTGATGAAAATATAAATATGCAAGCCATTCAGGGAAAAACAGGGCATTATGAAAAGGATGTTAGGTCTTTTTATTTGAAACCTACGTTTTCTGTTCAAGGGGTTGGAAATGAAACGAATTCAGTAGTTCCAAACGAATTAATTGATACCGTAATTGATAAAACCAGTTCAACCCTTTATTCCTCTATTGATATTGGTTTGGTCCCTGGATACGCGTATGTAAATAGAATTAATAATTGGCAATTTTGCGCTTTTTTTGGATTGGGCGCCGTGACTCAGGCAAAGTTCTATTCCACGGCTGGTGTCGATCGAGGGTTTCTTGGGTTATCGCCGCGCTATGATGTTCGCTTGTATGGTGGTTATTCTGTCCCACGGTATTTTGCTTTTTTATCCTTGAATTTTGATAACAAATCGATACGGTTCGCTGATTTCAAATACAGGCAGAATTATTTTAATTTTCGGATAACGGGTGGGATTCGATTGGATAAAAAAGATAAAGAAAAAAGAGCCAGTAAGAACAAGTGATTAAAGAAATTTATCGAACTAGAAAATACGATAATAAAAATTTAAATTTTTAGATGACCCCCTGTTGATAACTCAATTAAATATCTGTATGTCAAAAATCTAAAAAGACAAACGATTCACTCTAAAAAGTCATTTTCACAAAATTAACCCAAGTAGAAAGAAGAGGTCTATATACCTAAATACTCCTTCACCTTCAATTTTCCTTTTGTTCGCAATTCTTTTAAATTGGTAATCGCTGGATGATAAATTTCTAATTCTGGATTATTTCTCAGTTCAGAAAAAGCAACAAAAACTTTTTGACCTTCTTTATCCGATAGGATTTGTGAACGATTGAAAAAATCAACTCCCAATTCTGCACCCATTTCTTTCATGAATCGAACCGATGCATCAATAGAACAGCCCGAAGCTTCCACACTTCCATCGGCACAAATGGCGAAACGATATGAATCTAAAACCTCTGAGCACGCCTTCAGTTTAGCTCCATGCGCCGACCATTGATCAACAAAATTGGACAATTGCTTCTCTAAATATTCAACTTCAGTATCCTTTAATTTACGGTTTGCTTGATACAACCAAACTTTTGCTTCATCTGAAAATCCTTCAAAAATCATCCTTCAATATCTATTGCATTAGCGATTAACTCTGCTACATCAATCACTTTAATGTCGTCTTCTTTCTCGAAACTTTTAATTCCATCGGTCATCATTGTATTGCAAAATGGACAACCCGTTGCGATTATGTCTGCCTTACTTTCCAAAGCATCTTCTGTACGTTGGATGTTGATTTCTTTGTTTCCTTTTTCAGCTTCTTTGAACATCTGTGCACCCCCTGCACCGCAACAAAGTCCGTTTGTTTTACAACGTTTCATTTCCACCAATTCGGCGTCTAATTTTTCAATCAAACTGCGGGGAGCTTCATACACATCATTCGCCCTTCCTAAGTAACAAGGATCGTGGAATGTAATCTTCTTTCCTTTGTACGTTTCACCATTCTGAAGCGCCAATTTACCGGTATTGATTAGGTCTTGAATCAGTTGTGTATGATGTAAAACCTCATAGTTTCCGCCCAATTCAGGATATTCGTTTTTCAAAGTATTAAAACAATGGGGGCATCCCGTTACAATTCTTTTCACCTCATAACCATCCAAAACCTGAATGTTCATCATGGCTTGCATTTGGAACGTAAACTCATTTCCAGCACGTTTAGCTGGATCTCCAGTACAACTCTCTTCAGTTCCCAAAACCGCAAATGACACATCGCAATGATTAAGAATTTTAACAATAGCTTTTGTGATTTTCTTAGCACGGTCGTCGAAACTGCCCGCGCAGCCTACCCAAAATAAAATTTCAGGAACTTTACCTTCAGCTATCATTTCTGCCATAGTTGGCACTTTCAAGTTGTTCATTGCTTATTTTTTAAATACTTCTATTATCGTTGTTTCTTCTACCAAATCTGTGAATTTCCCATCGTATCGTGTAGCACGAACAATGTGATTGTCTACCCAATGATAGTTTCCACCTCTCGGTTTCCCCGTCATCATTCCATGGTAATTAAACCCGTTTTCCTCCAACCATTTTTCTGTCACCTCACGATGCTCCTCCAATCTTGAGGTAAAAAATGTTATTATATGTCCTTGTTCAAACCATCGGTTCAAGGTCTCACGAGCATCAGGATAAACATTCGCTGTCGCCATTCTTTCCAGTTCTTCATTCGGAATGTCGTCACAAATTGTACCGTCGATATCAATCAGATAGTTTTTAACTCCATCGGCTAAAATGGGCGATATTTTTTGCCCATTAACTATTTTTTCTTCTAAACTATGCTTCATCTTTCCAGTTTAAACGATCGGTTTGTGAAAATTGCCAAGGTGCTCCGTTGTTCTCAATATTGGTCAGCATACCTGCCAATTCTGCTGGTACTTTAGACTCTTCCATCACCAAAAAGCGACGTAAATCAATAATAATCGAAAGTGGGTCAATGTTGACAGGACACTCTTGAACGCAAGCATTACAGCTTGTACATGCCCAAATTTCTTCCTCGGTAATATAATCGCCCAAAAGGCTTTTTCCATCACTGAAATCTTTTCCATTTTTACGAATCCCATCACCTACCTCGGTCAAACGATCTCGCGTATCCATCATAATTTTTCGTGGAGAAAGCAATTTGCCCGTCTGATTGGCAGGACAAGACGAGGTACAACGTCCGCATTCTGTGCATGTGTAGGCATCCAATAAATTCTTCCAAGTCAAATCTTGCACATCCTTCGCGCCAAATCGTTGCGGCTCTGTACCTTCAGGAGCTGCAGCATAAGGATCTGCATTCGGATCTATCATCAATTTCACCTCGTTTGTTACAGATTCCATATTGGTCAAACGACCTTTTGCTTCTAAATTGGAATAATAGGTATTAGGGAAGGCTAAAATGATATGAAAATGCTTTGAATACGGTAAATAATTCAAGAAAGTAAAAACCATAATTACGTGACCCCACCATCCTAATCGCTCAAGAATGTTCAATGTTTCCGTTTCGAATCCACCAAAAAGAAGTGGTCCGAGCCAACTGCTTACTGAAAAAGACATAGAACCGTCACCAAGGTAGGAGGCGTTTGACATTCCTGTTTGATACAAAACTTCATCTGCTCCATTCATTGTGAAAATACAAGAAACCAAGATGATTTCCATGATGAGAATAAGATTAGCATCGCGTTTCGGCCAGCCTTTCATTTCATCCATCGTCAATCTTTTAACTTTCAAAACATTCCGACGAATCAAGAAAATGATAGTAGCGACGAGTGCCAAAACCGATAATATTTCAATGAAACTGATCATGAAGGTGTAAAACCCACCCAGTGCTTCACGGAAAACACGATGTTCGTGCGTTATTCCATCAACTATAATTTCAATCAATTCAATTTGGGTAATCACGAAAGCTGCATAAATACACAAGTGCAAAATAGCAGGGATTGGTCTCGTGAACATCTTCTTTTGTCCCAAGGCCACTAAAGCCATTGTTTTCCAACGATCGGTCTTTCGATCTATCCGTTCAATATCTCGACCTAAAAATATATTACTCCTGATTTTGGAAACATTCCAAAAGAAAAAGCCAAATCCAGCAATACTAAGTAAGGCGAAAACAAAAATTGAAACCATAAAATGAAATTAACTAGTTTGCGGTAGAATCCAATAACTTTCTTAATCTTTTCTCTTCATCAGACGTTAAAGGAACACCTTTTGTTTTCCTTCCGATCGCTGAGAAGTGAATATATCGTTCTGGATGTATAGAAATGTCATTGACTAAATTCTGCAGAGATTTGTTTGTTTGCACCAACTCATCATACAGTTTTTCATCCGAAATTAATTTACCAAGTGTTCCTTCACCCGAATTTGCACTGGCCAATAGCTTATTGAAGCCGGATAAAGTTGATTTCGCTGCATTGATAACACTTTTGAAATCAGCCGAAACTAAATCGTCTGTGATTTTCTTTGTGTTGCCGATAATTTTTGCAACTTTTTCGTTGCTTGCTTTTAAATTCTCAGTAATTCCTTCAACATTTGAAAAGATCCGACCTAGTTTCACTTTTTCGGAATTGACAAGACTCTCCGTTTCCTTTGCAACATTTCCCAATCGTTTGATGGCCACCTTCAATTCTAAAATGGTTCCTTCAATGGTTTCAGCAGAGTTTGTGTCGACTAATGTGGACGCACTTTGCACCACTTTTTCGATACTTGTCATCAAGGTCTGAAGCTTCGCTGCGACTGGTTCGGCCATTTGTTTTACTTGCGACATCATGTCAACGACCAATTCGCCAGGTATTGTAGCTCCTGGTTTGTAATAACCGTTGGTAAGACTATCAGGCATTTTAAGAACCAGTCCTTTTCCAAACAAATCTAAATTATCAATTTGAACTATTGTGCCTTTGGGTATTTTAATGTTATCGTGTTGAATATTAAAGGAAACTTTTACGACTTTGTTCGGATCAATACTTGCAACATTTTCAATGCTCAAGACTTTCCCTACTGCTACTCCATTTAATGTAACATTACTTGCACCTGCTAATTGTCCGGAATTTGGATAGTATGAATAATAAATTTCATCACCTCCGAAGAAACTATTTCCTTTTAAAAAATTAACACCCGTTACTAATAATCCAATTGCTGCAATTGCAATAACACCTGTTTTTATCTCCTTGGAAATCTTCACGTTTTTATTTTTCTGCTAATTTAATAGCTTTTTCGATACTAATTCGCTCTCCATCCATAAACGCAGCAACAAACGCATGTTGAAATCCTTTCGTTCGCATTTCCGTTTGCAACTTCTTGGCTGCGCTGATATCATTTTCAAAATCTCCAGTTGTGTACTTATACAAGTTGTCTTGTTGGTACTCCTCTACTTTAACGCCAAGGAATTTTTTATCTGTCAATGAAATCTTTGAATCTGAAGTTTCAATTTGAACTTTGAATGAAACATTACCTGATTTAGAATCATTAATCTTCGCATCTTCCTTTATCTCTTTCGTGACAATGGGTTTGTTCTCTGTTTTGGAAGTGATTCCCTCTAACACGTTCTTATAACTCTCAAAAGCAGTAAACATAGAGTTCGCCATTTTTATCTGAGAGCCCTCGCTACTTAAGAATTTTTCTTCTGCAGGATTCGTTAAAAATCCTGTTTCGATTAAAACACTTGGCATCGTTGTTTTGTACAAGACCAAAAAGCCAGCCTGTTTAACTCCCCTATCGTAACGACCAATTTTGGTAAACTCAGCCTGCAACATAGACGCAAATAATATCGATTGATCTAAATAATAGGCCAATTGCAATTGTCTCGCAATGATTGCATCAGGAGATAAATCGAAATCTTTGTACTTTTCTCCTTTGTCGTCTTCTAAATAAATAGCTGAATTTTCTCTTTCCGCTATTTTTTGTTGTGATTCAGATTTATGCAAACCTAGAACATAAGTCTCAGTTCCTGCTGCAGAAGCTCCTGCTGCATTTGCATGGATACAAATAAACAAATCAGCTTTCGCTTGATTAGCAATTTTAGCTCTGTCATCTAATTCCACAAATACATCCGTATCTCTCGTGTAAATTACTTTTATATTAGGATGTTTCTTTTTTATCAAGTTGCCCAGTTTCAATGCCATAGACAAACAAACATGTTTCTCTTGTGATGTTGCACCGTGACAACCCGGGTCTTTTCCGCCATGTCCTGCGTCAATTACCACCGTTTTAATTGCCGCCATATCTGCCGATGGTGCTTGGGCATGAATATTGATGCTCGCGAAACATCCAATAACAATGAGTATTCTAACGTTTCGTATAAAAGCAAATATTTTTTTAGTCATGAACTATCTTATTTTTAGCTTTGCAAGTGTCTAAAAAACACGTATAACAAAATTACATTGGATTGATAACCAAAAAACATTCCAGAATTCGAGTTTTCTTCGCAACGTTGTTAATAATGTTTGTTCATTCCATTGGTTACACACAATTATTACCAAACAAAGATACTGTATACGTTATAGATGATTCCTTCGATGAGGAGGTTTTTTACGACGCGCTCGACTCCACCAATGTCGATTTAAGAACTAATCGGGTGACCTTGGTAAAAGAAGCGATTATTAGATATGGTGACATCACAATGACTGCCGATTATATCATTATTGATTTGGATAAAAATGAGGTGACAGCCACTTATTTAACCGATAGTGTAGGGAACCAAACTGGTCGACCCCAATTTGACGACGGCATTGAAAAAATGACGGCTTCAACTATTCGGTACAATTTCAATACTGAAAAAGGGTATATCGAAGATGTCATGACCAAGCAAGATGAAAATTACTTGTACATGGGAGTTGCCAAACGTCACCCAAATGAAGAGGTCCATTTTAAAGAAGGAAAATTCACGACGTGTGATTTAGAAGAACCCCATTTTCATTTTCAATTGTCGAAAGCTATTTTAATTCCTGAAAAAAGAATCGTTTCTGGCCCATTGAACTTATGGGTAAAAGGAATTCCGACACCCTTGGGACTTCCATTTGCCATCATTCCTCAATCAAAGGATCGAATTTCTGGCTTTATTTTTCCGCAGATTATTCCTGCTTCGCAATATGGATTTGGTTTCGAAAAACTAGGCTACTACATTCCAATCAACGATAATTTACAAACGACTGTTTACGGAACAATATACTCCCGAGGAACCTTTGGAATTGGCGCAGTTACCGATTACTCAGTAAAATACAAATACAGTGGAGCTATCGATTTAGGTTATGATTTGTTTAGAAATGGCTTTCCCACCAATGATTCAAGAAAAAATTTCCGAGTGAACTGGCAGCACAACCAAGATAGAAAAGGAAATCCGAATTGGTATTTTCGCTCGAACGTGAATTTCACTTCCATCAACAACCCTCAAACCAACGTGGATCCATCGAATGGTCAGTATTTGAACAATGCTTTTTTATCCGATATTTCATTGGATCGATCTTTTGGGAATTTACCTATCCGCGCAGGAGTTAAACTTTCGACTAGACAAAGTTCGAACAATAAAACGACTGACTTAACAAGTCCCGTGTTTAATTTCAACATGACCCAAATCTTTCCACTTCAAAAATTAGTTGCTTCGTCGAGAGGTTGGCGTCAAGCAATTAGCAGATTTGGTGTAACCTACGACATGGAAGGAAAAAACCAATCTAGCTTTGCAGATAGTTTGATGCAGCAAGGTGATTTTCAAGCTATTCAAGACAAATTTAAGAACGGAATATTTCAAAAAGCCAAAGCAAAAACGACCATTGGTCTTTTTAAAAATGCTTTAAAAATCAATCCTTCCTTCACCTATTCGAATTCGTACAACTTTCAAACTTCGGAACGATTTGATGATTCGACCTTGAACGAATCAACTGGATCGTATTCTAATTTCGTGAATTCTCGCGTAGTGAACGTCAGTGATATGGCGCAAACAATCGATTTTACAGCCAACGCTACAACCGTCTTTTATTCTTATTACAAGGCAGTAGGGAAAAATAAGCCGATTATTCGTCATGTCTTGACGCCAACGATAGGATACACGTACCGTCCAAATATGAATACAAACAGTACATTCATTTCCAACTATTCCGGTGATACCATTACCTACTCTCGATTTGAGAACAGTATTTATTCTGCCAATTCAACACGGGACCAAAGCTTGTTGACCTTCAACATGAACAGCACCTTGGAGTTGAAACGAAAATCAGATAAAGATACCATTACCGGTTTCCAAAAAATTAAATTATTCGACAACTTCTCGGTTAGCGGAAATTATGATTTCGAAAAAGACTCGATGAAGTTGTCTAATTTTTCAACCAATCTAAGAATCAGCCCTTTGAAAGCCTTAAGCCTCCAAGTTAACGGAACGTTCAGTCCATATGATTGGAACGACAGCACAGGCACTTCTTTCGATTCATACGCCTTAAAATCAAGAGGAAACTTAGGGCGATTTACCAACTTAACTTTTGCCACGAGTTATACTTTAACCTCAAGGAAAAGTCTAGAGAAGCTAGACGACGTTCGTTCAAAAATGGAAGAAAACTGGACGGCAGATTATCAATATTTCATTGAACATCCGGAACAAATCATCAGTTTCGAAATACCTTGGAAAGTGACCATGTCCTACAATTCGAGTTGGACGGCTAATCAATCTCTAACCGCCGCTAACAATGAAAGGTCGGCAGTCGTTCAGACCATCCAAATGAATGGAGACGCATCTTTTACTAAACGTTGGAAAATTTCGGGTAACGCCAATTTCGATATGGAAACGGCAAAAATTACCTATTCTCAATTCTCAGTAGTCAGAGATTTGCACTGTTGGCAACTTTCTTTTCAATGGACCCCTATTGCTCAAGTGAAGTATTTCTCTTTTCAAATGAACGCGAAATCGAGCTTGTTTCAAGATGCTAAATTGCGATTCAACAAACCACCTTTCTTTTTATAGAAATATTTTTATTGTAGATTTAGAAAACTTTTACTGCTTACTTATGGTATAAATTACAAAAAGTAATTAACTTAGTTGTAAATATGACAAACAAAACTCAAAATCTAATAAAGATACTTCCATTTAATTTTATCGTATTTGGCGGCGATGGTGACTTAGCGTATCGAAAAATATACCCAGCTCTTTTTCATCGTTTCGCTGATAATCAATTGCAGATGGAGTTCAATATATGCTGTATTACTCGCACGTCGAATATTGAATCAGATATAATGGCAAGCATTAAAACCTTTATCGAAGCTTCTATTGATTATGAGATTGAAAAAAACATGTCAGAGGAATTTTTGAAAAAAATAAAAATTATCATCATTTCAAAGCCAACAATCGAAGAATATCGCTCTCTACAAGAATTTATCAATAATACGTCTGAAAGACAAAATGTATATTATTTATCAACTCCTTCGTCGGCATTTGGTGAAATTTCATCCATGCTGAAAAAAGTAAAAATTCTGAATAAAAACAGCAAAGTTGTTCTTGAAAAACCTTTGGGATTTAGTTTAAAATCATCCAAAGAAATTCAAACACAAATTACCAAATCTTTTAATGAATCACAGATTTATAGAATAGACCACTATTTAGGCAAAGAAACCGTGCAAAACTTAATGGTGCTGCGTTTTGCAAATCATCTTTTCGAGCATTCATGGAGTTCGGAAGATATAGATTCAGTTCAAATTACTGTTGCAGAAAGTTTGGGCGTAGAAAAAAGAGGCAATTATTATGACAAAAGTGGGGCTCTACTTGATATGGTGCAAAATCATTTATTGCAATTGTTGTGCTTAATTGCAATGGAACCGCCAACAAAACTAAAAGCTGAATCAGTACGAAATGAAAAATTGAAAGTCCTCAATTCACTTCGTATGTTCAACGATAAATCTGTTCTTACACAAACAGCTCGTGGACAATATTCACGCGGAAAAATCAATGAAACCTCTGTTCCTTCATATTTGGAAGACATAGACAATTATGAATCGAATACAGAGACTTTCGTCGCAATAAAGGCATTTATTGACAATTGGAGATGGAAAGGCACGCCTTTTTACATGCGCACCGGGAAACGAATGGCGAAGCGCTACTCTGAAATCATTATTAATTTCAAATCAGTTCGACATAATGTATTTGATGCGAACGAAGAAATTCCAGGGAATAAATTAATTATGCGACTTCAACCTGAGGAAAGAATAGAATTGGTACAAATGACGAAATTGCCTGGCCCAGGTGGTTATCGATATCGTCCCATTAGTCTTAAATTAGATTATGTAGATTCTTTTCAGGAAAGATTTCCAGAAGCATATGAAAGACTTATAATTGATGTGCTGCGCGGTGAACAGACTCTTTTTATGCACCAGAAAGAATTAGAAGCAGCTTGGAAATGGATAGAATCAATTACCAACAGTTGGGAAAAAACGGGAATGAAAAATATTCTTTATCATGCGGGATCTTTGGGTCCTGGTGATCAAATTATGAACGAAAAACACGAATGGTCAAAATCGAACAAAGATGATATTGAAACAATTTGATTCACAAAAAAAATTAGAGAAAAAACTCGCGAAATACATCATAAATATTATTCTTAATTCGATAGAAACTCGAGGAACATCTAATATTCTTTTATCTGGAGGTAGTACTCCACTGAATCTTTACAAAACTTTAGGTTCTTATGAAATTAATTGGTCAAAAGTTAACATAGGACTAGTCGATGAAAGGTTTGTTCCTGTTAATAGCGAATTCAATAATCATTCAAAAATTAAAGGCTCTCTTAACAAGAACAGTAGTATGGAAATTGACGTTTTGCCAATGGTATTAAATGATTCTGATTTTGAAGAAAATCTAAAGCATCTAACTTTGACTTATAACCCTTTTTTCTCCTACATTGATTTTTGTTTGCTCGGTATGGGTGAAGATGGACATACAGCTTCTATTTTTCCAAATGATCCAGAATCGATTAAACTAATTTCTGACACCAATAAAAACATTGGCCCTGCATACGCTCCCAATCATCCAACAAGAAGAATAAGCTGCAATAAAACAATGTTGTCAAGTTCAACAAATAACGCATTAATGATTCTCGGTAAGAAAAAGTTAAAGATCCTGCAAAATTCAATTGACAAAGGATTACCTATCTCAGAATTTTCCGGTGTTAAAAATGAATTAAACGTATATTACACAGAATGATACACCCAAAAATACAAGAAGTAACAACCCGAATAATTGAACGAAGTAAGGAGTCAAGAGCCCTTTATCTATCTCAAATGCGTGCTCAATTTGATGTGGATTTCAATCGATCTCATTTACATTGCGGAAATTTAGCGCATGCATTTGCAGGTTGTGGCCCAACAGACAAGAAAAATCTTTCCGAAGACATTGTACCTAACATTGGTATTATAACGGCATACAATGACATGCTTTCTGCACATAAAACCTTTGAAGATTATCCACATGAATTGAGAAAAAACGCAACAAAGTACAATGCAGTTGTTCAAGTGGCCAGCGGAGTGCCCGCCATGTGCGATGGTGTGACCCAAGGTCAAGACGGAATGGAATTATCCCTTTTTAGTCGAGATGTTATTGCTATGTCCACCGTGATAGGACTTTCCCACAATATGTTCGACGGTGTTTTGAACTTAGGTATTTGCGATAAAATTGTTCCTGGTCTTTTGATGGGCTCACTAAAATTTGGTCATTTACCGGTTGCATTTGTCCCAGGCGGGCCAATGGAAACAGGAATCAGTAACGACGAAAAAGCACGTATTCGCAGAGATTTCGCAGAAGGAAAAATTTCGAGAGAAGAATTATTGAAAGGAGAATCCGATTCTTATCACTCTCCAGGAACGTGTACCTTTTATGGAACCGCGAACAGCAACCAAATGTTAATGGAAATTATGGGATTACAGCTGCCTGGCTCAAGTTTCGTTAATCCTGGTACTGAACTACGTACACTTTTGAACGAAGAAATCGTGAAAGTAATGGCTGATAAGGCGAAATCTAAAAAATTCGAAAACGGATTGGGCGTCTTGATGGATGAAAAAGCCATAACAAATGGCATAATTGGGCTTTTGGCAACAGGAGGTTCAACAAATCACACCATTCATATTATTGCAATTGCAAATGCGGCTGGAATAAAAGTTAACTGGCAAGATTTTTCTGATTTGTCGAAGGTGATTCCTTTGTTAACCAAAGTCTATCCGAATGGAGCAGCTGATATCAATCATTTTCACGCAGCTGGCGGAATGGGCTTCGTGATGCATACCTTACTGGAAAACAATCTTTTGCATTCAGATGTTCAAACCGTTCTAGGATTTGGATTGGAGAAATTTACACAAGAACCAAAAATTGTAAATGGCCTTATCCATTGGAATGAAGGACAGAAATCAAGTTTAAATGATTCCATCTTACGGCCCGTATCAAACCCTTTCTCGAACGAAGGGGGACTTACTTTATTGCAAGGTAATATCGGTCGATCCATAATGAAAACTTCAGCGGTTTCAGAAGATTACTTTGTAACTGAAGCTCCTGCAATGGTGTTTAATGAACAAGAAGATTTCATGAAAGAATTTAAAGCAGGAAATCTTAACAAGGATTTTGTAGCCGTTCTCCCCTTTCAAGGTCCTAAGCAAAATGGAATGCCTGAATTACATCAATTGACGCCATCATTGACTATTTTACAAAAACGCGGATTTAAGGTGGCACTTGTAACCGATGGGAGAATGTCAGGTGCATCTGGAAAGATTCCAGCAGCTATTCATGTCACTCCTGAAGCTAGGGATGGTGGTTTCATTGGTAAAATTCAAAACGGAGATATTATTAGAGTAGACGCGTTAAGTGGCGTGCTATCTTGTTTGGACGAAACCATTGCAAATCGAAAATTAATTTCAAAAGACAATTCAAAGGTGTTTGGATTGGGAAGAGAATTGTTCGCAAATATGCGCACCATGGTCAATTCTAGCGAAGAAGGTGCCAGTTTTTTATAAGACATTATGAGTCAAAACAATATAGTCGGTGTATTATCTAAACACAAAATTGTACCAGTTGTTACCATAAATCGCCTCGATGAAGTGGATGGGATTATCCAAAGACTGCAAGCAGCAGGCATTCATTGTATCGAAGTTACGTTGCGCACCGCAGTAGCATTTGAAGCGATACAAACGATCAAAACAAAATATGGGAATGTCGTTGACGTTGGCATTGGAACAGTGGTAAACGAAGATCAAATCCAAAAAGCAATACAAATTGGGGTTGATTTTATGGTTAGTCCTGGAATTAATTCAAATTTAGCAACGGTATTTGAGAAAAGTGGTATTGCCTTCATTCCTGGAGTTGCCACTCCAAGTGAAATTCTTTTGGCAATGCAATTGGGTTGGAATACACTTAAGTTTTTTCCGGCTAATCTTTTTGGTGGAATTGATGCGCTAAAAACGTATGGTAACGTTTTTCCTTCAATACAATTCTGTCCAACCGGCGGCATAAACGAAAGTTCATTTAACGAATTCCTCGCCTTGAAAAACGTTATTTCTGTTGGTGGTTCTTGGATGATTAAATAACTAACTTTATAGAGCTCTTTTCTAATTCCTGTTGATAAGAATCCTTGTCAAGAAGAATAAATTGTTGTAAATTCTAAAAAATTAGATTATTATTGTACTTAATACAATAAGTCATAATCAAACAGGCTTTAAAACTATGAAATTTGTTCAAACATGCTTGAAGTCAGCGGCTAAAGTACTGCTTCCCATCATTTTTGCTGCTATTTCGTTTGCTCAAACAAACATTGTCACCGTAAAGAAGACGGGGGAGAAATGGAATTTATATGTGAATGACGATCCGTTCTATGTTCTTGGAGCTGGAGGTGAAAAATTCATGGATGAAGTAGTCGCTTGTGGCGGCAACACCATTCGCACTTGGGGATTAGAAAATGCTCAAGAGGTATTGGATGAGGCTGAGAAAAAAGGATTGAAAGTCATGTTAGGTATGTGGGTTCAGCATGAACGTCACGGATTTGATTACAATGACGAAGATAAAATACAATCCCAACTCAACAATTTTAAATCAGGTGTTCTAAAATACAAAGACCACCCCGCCCTTTTAATGTGGGGAATCGGAAATGAATATGAATTGAATTACTCCAACACCAAAGTATGGAAAGCAGTTAACGATATTGCTCAAATGGTCAAAGAATTGGATCCAAACCATCCAACTTCGACAGTAACTGCAGGCACCAATGCCGAAAAAATGAAATTCATTAATGAGGTAATGACTGACATTGATATTTATTGCATCAACACATATGGCGATATTGGAAATGTGGCTAGCGTTCTTGAAAAAGAAGAATTTAAGGGGCCATATATGATCACTGAATGGGGGCCAAATGGACATTGGGAGTCGCCAAAAACTCGCTGGGGATCATCAATTGAGCAAACAAGTACCGAAAAAGCTAGCGTATACCAGGAACGTTACGAGAAATACATTTGGGGAGAACGAAATCAATGCATCGGTTCATTTGCCTTTCTATGGGGGCAAAAGCAGGAATATACGAGCACATGGTATGGTGTTTTCACCGAAGATGGTTTTCCCACCGAAGCAATTGACGCCTTGACATTGAATTGGTCCGGGAAGTATCCAGAAAACCGCAGCCCATCAATCGATTCGGTGCGGATGAACAACCAAATTTGGAGTAAAAATCTCATTTTAACGCCGTCTCAAAAACTTAATTTCCAAGTATATTCTACCGATAAGAATTCAGATAGGTTAAAATATTCTTGGGAGCTCTATCCTGAAAGTACAGATTTGAAAACAGGAGGTGATGCAGAAAACAAGCCAGCTATTATTCCGGGTAAGTTGAAGGGCAAAAATAAATTTGAAGTAACCATGAAAGCACCCGTTATTGAAGGTCGATACAGACTTTTCGTCTCTGTGACAGACGGAAAAAAAGTGGCGTATTCAAACATCCCTTTTTATGTTCAGCATGAACTGAATGGTGACGGAACAGTAAAAAAGGTTCAATTTATCCAACAAAACTTAAAATCTTTTAATGAGGAATAATTTACACGTTTTATTCAGTTCAATATTGGCAGTGTTTGTTATTTTAAACGCTCATACTCAAGAAGTTATAAGTGATTCATCTAAACTTTTTGATGCCGGATCATTTCCGAAAAAGTTCGAAAATGGACTAAATAATTTGTCTGTTTCCGGAAATTATCGATTTCTAGCGAACTACACATCGATGGAAACCCAATATCCGGAATTCGGAACGGTTCCGGGTAGATTATTTATTGGAGACGATAGCCAAATTCCACAATTGTACATGACTATTGGGGCGCGACCGTCTGCACAAACTTCGTTCAGCACGGACTTGTTTTTATGGACGCCCCTCTCAGGTAGCACTGCAGATTATGCCAAAGGATTAAACTTAGGTGTTAATCTCAATGGTTCACATTCAACAAAATTCGGCAACTTTTCTGTTCGAATGGGTGGAATTCATTGGTACACTTTGAGTCCCATGACATTTGCAACCAATACGGGGTATAACAGGTTCAGTTTGTTTGAACGAAATCCTTGGGATCCAAACACTAAAGATGTACTTGACCGGTATTCAAAATTTTATAATGATGGCGCCTTAAGTCAAGATGAACGATGGGGACAACAAGCTTTTCAAGGTTTTATTTTTGAAGGAATGAAATTGCCGAAAGATTTTTCTTTCTCCTATATGTATGGAAAGTCGCAATTCAACGGTGGTGCCCTGCCGAAGCCGAATAATATGATGGCGGGGAAAATTCGAAAGGACTTTAATTTTGGTTTCTTAAGTTTCAATGGGATTTCGAGCAAAACATATGATGATAGTCTGACGAGGGAAACAATTGGTTATGAATTGTACACCTATGAATTTGCAATTAAATTAAAGAAAATTCACTTTTTAGCTGAAAATGGAATTGGAAGATATACGAGCCCTGATTATAAAGGAAAATGGGGACAAGCACTTGACTTAAAATTTCAATTTCAGAAAGAATTAACCTTCTTTCCTATTGAGCTTCGTTTTTACCATATTAGCCCAAGAGTAATCAATAATAATGGGGTATTTTGGAATACCTCTATTTCCGAATTTCAAGTGAATTCTGCCAATGTTTCTCCACCTGGTAGCCAAATCCCTATTATTCCTTTTGCTAGTTCATTGGTGCCCATCGGCCAAATGACGAATAATCGTCAAGGAATAATTTTGAATACCGATTTGAATATTAAAAAACAAAAATTAACCATTGGATATTCTGCAGCACAGGAAATTAATGGGCTATCCGATAAAATAACATACGGACATCAGGCGAATAACCTTGCTCTTTCACGAATGTGGCGTTGGGCGTTTCCATCGGGTGTCGGTCCATATCAAAACCTCAGTAAAATATACAGAGGAGTTTACGAAACGGTTCAAATTACGGATTCTATTTCTGCTAAAGGATTCAATGCTATCGAGTTAAGTTTTAAGGGCAAAATGAAAATCTTCAACCGAGAGTTGCTTTATTTTTATTTAGGTGGATTTCATTCGGTACAACGTGACTTCTCAGCTGTTCCAAAATATTCTAAAGCCGCGTATCTTCAGAGTTACAATCATCAATTTGAATTCTACTACAAATTATTTCCAAAAATTGTACTCGCGAATTATCTCGGTTACGATAGAATAATTGCGAATCAAAACACCATTCTTGATGTAGATTCAGGTCTGGCTAAGGATCAGACAGGATTGAGTTATGCAATTGGGTTAGATATTCAATTGTCTAAAAACACAGGATTGTATTTACGTCACCGCTGGATGACCTACGAAGATGTTAATTTCTCATTGGACAAATACAACGGACAAGAAACCTCCGTTGAACTTAAAATATATTTCTAGGTATGAAATCATTATTAACCATATTATCGTTCTCGTTAGCTGCATTTACTTTAGCTCAAAACGGAAAAAAGGTACAATTTGTTGGAGGTGCCCGTGCTGTTATGTCAAATATGGATTTTCAAACAGACGAAGAAGATACTGTGACTCCAAGGAAATCGGCAGGCGGGTATGCTTTAATCGATCTTGGATTCAGAATTAATCCTAATGAACAAACTGAAATTCTTGGAATGATCCGTGTGAAAAATGACTTGGGCGGTTTCTGGGGAAGCAACGTTGCATTTGACGTACGTCAGCTTTACGTGCGCGGTGTTGCCGGAAAAATTGTTCGCTACCAATTGGGGAACATCGATTATAAAATGACGCCTTACACATTTTACAACCATAACCCAGACATGCTTTTAGGAGGAGTTGGAACACTTCAGATAAAAGAAGATATTTTGAATTACGAATCCTTCTATTCTAAAAACAATACTTGGCGACAACAAGGAGCCGCTGTCGATTTTGGTTTAGCCTTCCCGAAGATTGTAAAGGATGTCAAGTTCAATGGTTTCATCACACGATTGAACCCTTCCAACCTTTCCAACATATTTGAACGTTTTTATGGAGGAGGAAACCTGGTGGTAAAACAAAGTAAATATCTAACTTTTGGTTTGAATCATGCCAGTATTTTTGACTTGAAAGAAACGGCAGCAAGTGAAAATCCATACAAAAATGCGGTAAGTACCGCAACGTATGAAGGAAAATTAGATAAAGACAAATATACGGTGGGATTGGCTGGAGAAGCAGGAACATCAGCAGCTGGTTACTCTCAAGATTCATCACAATTGACGGATTTCTTCTCGAATACGAAAGTTTATTTGAAATTGAAGGAATTAAATTTGAAATTATCCATAGGATATATGGACAATGGAGCTGACTTCAGAAGCGCTGGGGCACAGTCAAAAAGAATCAATTACAACCAATTGAATAGCTTTTACAGCCGTTATACAAACAGTCAAATCGACCGTCAAATTTCTATTTACGATTTGTACAACGACCCAACTTTGTATTCCTCCTCCATTACTGAGGGAATAATGGATTACAATCCTGCTATAAATAACGCACTACCCTATGGAACAGCCAGTTTCAATAGAAAAGGCATTTTTGGAGAGGTTCAATACCAAGATACGTCAGAGAAACTGACGCTGGAGGTTAAATATTATCAATTGAGTGAAATTCGTGGTCAAGGAACAACTAAACTTAGAAAGTACAACTTCCTTCAAACAACCGCAAAAGTAGACTTGATGAAGTTTCTCAAAATCAAGCGGCATTTAGATTTTGAAGCGGGATTCAGTTATCAAAGAACAACGAGACCAAGCGAAATAGAATTCGAAAATGTTTCGCTGAAATCTGCCGCGGTAAGTTTAGGTGTGCAATATGAATTGATAAGTAAACTTTTCCTTTTGGCAAATGTTTATCACTTTGAAAGTAGTGGAAATGATTTGACTCCGATTCGAAATACAAACGACGAAATAATCAGCTTTGCGCCCTACAATGCTAATAATTATGAAAATTATTTCGCAACGGGACTGAAATTTAATTTTACGGAAGATATGTATTTGTCGGCGTTCTATGAAAGTAACTTAAACAATGGTAACGGTATGACGCCTTACACTATAAATCAGTTTATGATTGTTTACAATCTGAAATTTTAAAATATGAAAAAGTATATAACATTAGTATTACTTGGAATGATAATTCTTTCCTCGTGTCACAAGAAAGATAACTCAATAGATGGGCCCAACTTGAATGATGTTTATGGTGAGTTTGGTGTTATTAACACATTGGGTCAAAATTTGGATTCAGTTGATTTTGCGGTTGGGCAAACGGCATATTTCACAGCTCAAATGTCCAAAATTATCGATTGGAAAATCACAATCACAGGTCAAACCTCAGGTGCAGTGAAAGAAATTACAGGAACAGGTAGCAGTTTGACACAGGCCACCACGACTTGGCTTGGCGAAACAACATATTTTCCAGTTTTTGGTGCTGAGATATGTGATGTTCAATTGACTTTTGAAGGAGAAGATGACACATTAACCTCAACCATTAAAATAATTCAATCCAAACTTAATCCTGGATTTTTAATTTCCGATTTCGAATCTGGCTTTAACAATCAATGGACCTCATACATTCAATCAGGCGCTGACATGGATTTTCAAATTAAAACCGACGCAAGCTCCCCACAAGGAAATTCGTATTACAATATGGCTGGAACAGTTGATTGGGATTATTTAATTGGTTATTTATATTTTGGAGCCAGCGCCTACGGATCACCTCAAATGCCTATTACGGGTAATGGAGATAATACGTATTTCAATATAATGATATACGGTGAACCTGGCTCTGTAAATACCATTTTATTGTTCCAGTTTCAAGAAGATGATGACCTAAGTGGAGGATTCGCAAATTCATCCGAAGACACTTATTCCTTAGAAATACCTGTTAACTGGGAAGGATGGAAGCTTTACTCCGTAAAATACAGTGATATTCCATGTTTGGTTAATGGACAACCTTCAACTCCAAATGGCAATGGACAGCATAATCCAGACCGATTGAATCAAGTGAACATGCTCCATTTGGCGAATCCCGTTACCGGATTTGCCAAAACTAAAGTAGACTATATTATTTTCACTCAAAATGAGCCACTTAAACCATGATTTTTCGGCTGTTTATATTGATTTCGTTTGTCACATGCGGAAGCTTTCTTTTCGGACAAGATACAACGCGTATTATCAATTTTGATGAAATTAAAATTATCGATAAAAGAATTATAAAGCGTCAAGGATTATATGACTCATATGAAGTTGACAAGACGAAAAACATCAATGGCTATACTCAACTCACTATTTTTGACAACACCATGTCTGACGAAGTTTGGTATACCGAAAATGTTAATTGCGTGTCAGTTGATCTCAAAGCAAACGAAAAAGACACGTATCTCCAATTACAGTGGAACAAGGACCGGGATGGATGTGACTGGGTTGGAGTCGGTTTTGGTTGGGATTTTTGGACCTCAAAAGACATATCGGGAATCTTAGATATTGCTGCAATCGAATTTGAAGTTCGTTCAACGGGAAAAGATATAACCAATTTACCTTGGGCTATGGGATTTGAAGACTATTCAAATGGTCAAGCCTGGACGGGGTTTTTGAGAAAATATTTTGTGGATGATATTATTACGACCGAATGGAGCAAGGTCCAAATACCATTATCAATATTTCCTTTTGTCGAAACAGATACGGACCCGAGTAACATTAAGCAGATGATTGTTCAATTATTTGCCGAAGGTGTTGCTGAAATAAATCGAATTGAATTGGTTCCTTTCACTGGAAAACTACGTGAGACGGTAATTTCAGAATCTTTAACCGATAAATCTATTTCGGTGGATGGCAACTCCATTGATTGGAATGCGAATTTCACTTCTTTTGGTGATGGTCATTCATTTGCCACTAAAAATAGCTCAGACAGTCTTTATATAGCCGTTAAGGTGAAGGATCAACGTCCTTTCTTGAATAATAAAACAAATGCCGATTTGTGGAACGGTGACGCTATAGAGATTGCCATTGCAACCAATCCTAAAGCAAATCCTAAACGGGAATTGTTTTTGTTGAGTGATTACCATTTTGGGCTGAACTGCGGTCTGAAACCTTATTTGTGGAATTTCTCGGACGACAAATTGTATTCTGAAGGTAATTTCGGAATTACGAAAACAGATTATGGATATTTTGCGGAGATTGCAATTCCTCTGAAGAAGTTAATGCATGCTGATTTAAAAGCAGATACACCTTTAGGATTCGAAATTGCCGTTGATGAAGGAAACGAAAAAATGATACGCGAAATACAAACGACTTGGAATGGTCATGGTGCAACTGGATTTCATTCCAATCCCTCACTTTGGGGAACGATTGTTTTAAAATAATTATTTCTTCACAAATTTCGCTCTTGAAATAGCGCCCTTTTCATTCTTAAGTTCTACAAAATAGGCTCCTGAATCAAGGGGGGAAACATTAAAACTGTTTTGATGGCTAATTTTTTGTGATAAACACGTTTTTCCATCCATAGTTTTGAATGAAACTAGATCATTGATCTTTGCTCCTTCTATTCGAAGTTCATCCGCACCCGGATTTGGATAAATCGATAAACTCTTTAGCTCCTTTGCATCCAAACCAAGATCACTTTGATCTTTGTACACTCGTACATAATCTACAACCAATACTTGTGGGAAAGTTGTCGTTGCATCTGGATAACCAGGCCAATTACCACCAACAGCCAAATTTAAGATTAGATAAAATGGTTCTTGAAACTCATTAGTTCCATTGATTCCATTGTCAATGTTCATCGTATGATATTGATTTCCATTAAAAAACCACTTAATTTCAGCATCGTCCCATTCAATGGAATATATATGAAACTGAGTTGGATCTGAATTCGCAACTGAATTTCCGTAATATGCGTAACCATTAACATCCCAATGCGCCGTTCCATGCGTCATCAATTCGCTGTTGATATGCTCCACAATGTCTATTTCACCACAAAAGGGCCACGAAACTTGATCAATATTCGACCCTAACATCCAAAATGCCGGCCATATGCCCTGACCCATTGGAATTTTTATTCTCGCTTCAATTTTACCATATTGAATTTGATACTTTCCTTTCGTTACAATCTTAGCGGAAGTATATGGATTGTTTCCAATTGTTTCTTGCAAAGCAATAATCTTTAATTCATCATTGCTCACTTGAAGATTTGTTCCGTTGGTCGTATAGAATTGGGATTCATTATTCCCCCAACCATTACCACCGGTTTCGTGAGACCATTTAGACATATCCAAAGCTGCACTGTCGAACTCATCCGACCAAACAAGATTCCATTGGGAGAATGCACTAATTGACAGTAAAGAAAAAGAAATTGTAAAGAGCAATTTTGACATACACAATAAAAAACTAAAGTAAAAAAAATGGGAGACTTTAATCTCCCATTTAGCAATGATTTGAATTATTTATTTTTTGATAAGTTGCGTTCTAGATATTTTATTGTCTCCTAAGATAACTGCCTGATAAACACCAGAAGATAGACCTTCAAGGTTCAATTCAACTGAATTTGAGTTCGTATTGATTTCCATTACTTTCTCTCCAACAATTGAATAAACAATTACTTTTTCAATATTTGAATTTCTTTGAATCGTAACTTGTGAAATCACTGGATTTGGATAAACAGCTGATGCTTCTATCCCATTTTCCTCTATTGAAAGTGAAGCACAATCAACACATGAACCATATGTGTTTGCAAATGTCGCAGCTGACCCAAGAGTCCATTGACGGTTTGCATAAGACGAAAAATCTGTCACTGGTGCGCAAGTACCACCATTAACCATTGCATTAACCAAGTTTTCCATTGTTCCATCTTTCACCAATAGATATTCTAAGGAATCAGTTGGCGCAGGTGAAATAGTAAATGTCCACGTTCCATTACCGTTATTTACAGCTTGCGGTCCAAATGCTGGATTCCATCCCCAGAGTGGACCTGTTAAGTTCACTTGAGAAGGTGCTGTTGAATCACAAATTTCTGTAGTAATAACTAAATCTGGGTAAGCACAGGGTACACATCGACCATAAGCAATATCCGTGACGTCTGGTTCACCTACTGTCCATTTTCTATTTGCGTAATTTGTGTAGTCAGTAACAGGAGCACAAGTTCCTCCGTTTTGCATAGAAGAAATTAGATTTTCTTGGACACCATCAATTAGAAACAAATATTCCATATCTGCAGTTGGCGCAGGCGTTAAATTAACCGTCCAAGTTCCATTTCCATTATCGATAGCCAAAGGACCTCCATTCGGATCCCAATTCCAAAACGGACCGGTCATTCTAACTGTGTCAGGCATTGCAGAACATACATCAATTGTCAAATTCAACGATGGTCCACAAGGTCCACACTGACCATAAGTATTAGAAAAAGCCAAAGGATCTGTTGTTACCCATTGACGATTCGCGTAATTCGCAAAATCTGTAATAGGGGCACAAGTACCACCATTTTGCACGGCAGAAATTAGATTTTCTTGAACACCATCTTTAATAAGTAGGTATTCCATATCTGCAGTTGGAGCTGGGGCAAATGTAAATGTAAATGTCCCGTTTCCATTATTCACTGCAATGGGTCCTGCATTAGGATCCCATCCCCACCATGGCCCTGTCATTCTAACCTCCGTAGGCGCTGGTCCACAAATCTCTGTTGTAATTACAAGATCTTGCGAAAAAACTGAACTCCCAGTCAATAACAAGAAAACTAACGATGCAATAATTCTAAATGTAAAATTTGATTTCATATGTTCTTATATTAATTAATATTGTTTTCAATCGGCAATATATGAATTATTGTATAAAATACAATAAGGCGTTGATAACTTTTACATTTTAAATCGATAATCCTTGGTTTCCAGTATGTTGTTGTAATGATCTTGATCAAATGAAAATAACTTTGCTGGTCTATGCTTTACGTTCACTTGTTTCTCCTTGTGCTCTATTAAAGGAATGGACTTTACTTTTTTTCGGAAATTCGCTTTGTCCATTTCTGTATTGGTTACATATTCATACAACTGTTGCATTTCGTTTAAAGTAAATTTCTCTGGAAGTAACTCAAAACAGATTGGATCTTGCGTCAATTTTTGTTTCAATAACTCGTATGTTGAATTAAGAATAAGGTTATGATCGAAGGCTAGTTCAGATATCTCATGAATCGGTACCCATCTGAAATCTCCTGCCCAAGAGGAAGCTTCCACTTTAAAATCTTCTATCCGCATCAATGCCATATATGCCGTTGTGATAACACGTCCCTGTGGGTGTCGATTGGGTTGTCCGAAAGTTTGGGATTGATGTAATTCTATATCTCCAATTTTTGTCAATTCAAATAGAATTCTCTTGGCTGCGTCCTCTATATCTTCATCTGGATAAACCAAATCTCCCGGCACTGCCCACATTCCATCGTATGGCTCCATGGATCTTTTAATTAGAAGTGCGTGAAT
>ERZ887849.1168-NODE-1168-length-25791-cov-12.190472_pt1 | contig 25791 bp, 20 predicted proteins | sample MGYA00521267_ERZ887849 | MGnify/ENA primary metagenome ERZ887849 (study PRJEB32303, sample SAMEA104408601) | aquatic metagenome | biome: Brackish water; feature: Pelagic; material: water | place: Baltic Sea | collected 2014-06-06T16:11:00 | depth 2,863 m ... | reverse complement strand
GAATGGCCAAGACGAGAAATGCCAGACTGGTAATCATTAGCCATAGGGCATATTTTCGGGTCAGGTAAAAGTTTAGGGTTTTTATACTCATACACGCCCCCGTCGCTTCAGGCGATGTAGGAAGGCGCGGTCATTTTGTAGGGTGAGTAAGATTGTTAGCCCACTCAAGACCGCCAATGGCCACACAATCAACAAGCTATCAAAACCGCCGCGCGCCGCCAGACTGGCTACCGCAATGATACTGATTTGAAACATTAGGGCGGCGATAATGGCAATAAAAATCCGCCGTCCATAGCCGTGGCGGTTCAGTCCGCCGGCGGTAATGGCGCAAAAACTAATCAGCATAAAAACCAGCGGGCTTGCCAGGTTGACAATCAGCTCAAGGCCGTGGGTTTTCATTCGGATAATGCGCCTGTCGTTCGTGACCCCATGGGCAGCGGGGTCCAGCAATTGATTGATTGTCATGTGATTGCGGTTGAACAACGGCTTTGCTGAGCTGTCGGTTTTCGGCTTGCCATTGAGGGCCAACGCATATTCGCCAAATTCGGCCATATGATCGGGTTGACCGGTTTCTTGCGTGTGTAAATGGCCGCGCGACAACACCAAGTAAAGATCTTCGCCGCGCATATCAAATCGCCCGCTTTGCGCCACGTAAGTGGTCTGCGACTGCCTTTGCGTATTGTCATAGATCATCACTTGCGCCCATGTGCCATCGTCATTTTTTGCCTGCGCATAGGCTGTCATATTGGGTAAGATTTCGCGAAATGAGCCGGCTTGCAGGCCTGCAACAACGACCACGCTTTTCAACTCTGTGCTGCGTTCGCGCAATTGCTTGCTGGCAATCGGCGCCAAATAGAATGTGATGGCTGCCTGCAGTAAGATGACCAGACCAACGAGAAACAACATCGGACGCAATATGCGTAAAGGACTAAGCCCAGCTGCCGTCAGGGAGAAATACTCATGGTCTTGTAACAAGCGCACCAATAGCGCCAGAACGGTAATCAGCAGCGCTGGCGCCAGCGTGTAACCAAGCATGCGCGGCCATATCAGCAAGCTAAGCGTCAGAAAATCCAGTGCTGCAATCTGCGCGCCCAGTAGATCGTCAAACAGCTGCAACGTCTGTACCAGCCACAACACGCTTGCCAAGGTCAAGGTGATGGCGATTTGAGAACGCAAAAGCCGCACAAAGAGAAATTTATCAATCATTTCGCCCTTGTTTTACACTAGATACGTTGGCTGGTCAGTAAATTTACCGCCGTACTAATTGTAAGATTGCGTTTTTTAAAGTCAGCCACTAATCTTTTTGCAATACGGGGAGAGAAAAATGGATCTGAATTTTACCGCAGAATATGAAGATTTCCGCGCCGATGTGCGTGCCTTTTTGGATAAACATAAGGCGGACGCGCCGGTCATGGCGAATGTCGGCTTGCGCAGTGAAAAGCGCTTGAAGTGGCAGCGCATTCTTCTTGAGCATGGATATGCGGCGCGCACTTTGCCAAAGCAATATGGTGGTTTTGGCGCCGAGCCGGATTCGTTGAAACAACGCATTATCGCCGAAGAGTTTGCCCGCGCCAAAGTGCCCGGTGGCATCGCCGGTCAGGGCATCAATATGTTGGTGCCGACCTTATTGGAATTGGGCACGGAAGAGCAGAAAGAAAAATATATCGCTAAGACATTGAGCGGCGAGATGATTTGGTGTCAGGGCTATTCAGAGCCCGGCGCCGGTTCCGATTTGGCGTCCTTGCGCACGGCAGCTGTGGTTGATGGCGATGATTTTGTTATCAATGGCCAGAAAATTTGGACCAGCACGGCCAATCAGGCAGATATGATTTTCTGTCTGGTGCGCACAGAGCCAGATGCGCCCAAACACCAAGGCATAAGTTATCTTCTTTTCTCAATGGATACGCCGGGCATTGAAGTGCGTCCGCTGATGACGATGACCGGTCGGGCGGAATTTAACGAAGTGTTCTTTACCGATGTGCGCGTGCCAACGTCGCAAATCGTCGGTCAGCGCGGCGAGGGCTGGATGGTCGCCAATGCGACGCTGACCCATGAACGCGGCATGTTGGGTGACCCTGATGCAGCTCTATCGCGCCTCAATAGCATTGCTGAGATTATGCAAAATGAGCATGTCGACGGCAAAAGCCTGATGGATAATCCGGTCTATCGCGACCGTCTGGTGGCGCTGGAGGCCGAAGTCTATGCCATGAAATTTAACGGCATGCGGCTGACCACCGCCTCAAGTGAGAAGAAATCGGCTGGTTTGGCGGGCATGATTGTTAAATTGCAAGGCTGCGAGTTGAACCATCGGCTGGCTGAATTGGCGATTGATGTGATGGGCGAGTATGGCATTTTGTTCGAGGACAGCCCGTTTCTGCGCGATCATGGTTTGTGGCAAACCCATTATATGTTCGACCTCGGCCTGATTATCGGCGGTGGCTCGGCGCAAATTCAAAAAAACATCATCAGCGAACGCGGTCTTGGGATGCCGCGCGAGCCTAAAGCGGCAAAAGCATAGGGGCGGGGCATGTATTTCGGATTATCGCAAGATCAAACCATGCTGCAAGACTCGGTGCAGCGTTACCTTGAATCAGCCTCAGAATTGGAGCATGTGCGCGGCTTTGCCGAAGGCGATAACAGCTTGGCTGAAAACCTGCATAACGGACTGATGGAATTGGGTGTGCCTTTGGTACTGGTGCCGGAAGAATTCGGTGGCCTTGGCCTTGGCGTTCTTGAGGCAGCCTTGATTCAACAGGCCATGGGGCGCTTTGTGTCGCCGAGCGGTTTTACGTCGGCCTATGCCATGGCGGTCATTGGCCTGCGCGAAGCTGGCGACGACGACCAGAAAAATGATTGGCTGGGACGCATCGCCGGTGGCAGTGCGATTATCGGTGTCGGTCTGACGGAGGCCACGGGCGCCCGCGAGGGGGCTGGACTAACCGTGTCGGGCGACAAAGTGTCGGGCCGCGCAAGTTTTGTTATGGGGGCTGAATTGGCCACTCATTTCATGCTCACCAGCAGCAAAGAATTGCTGATTATCGCGCGCGATAGTGCCGGCGTCAGTGAAACAGCTCTCACCACAATCGACAAAACCCGTCATGTCGTCATGCTTGATTTGCAAGATACGCCCTGCACGGTATTGGCCGGTGATGGGGTGGCGGCGCAAGCGCGCATGATTGATATGGGGCGTGTTTTACTGGCCGCTGACAGTCTGGGGGCGGCCGATATGATGATTGAAAAATCCGTCGCCTATTCGAAAGACCGCGAGCAGTTCAACCGTCCAATCGGCTCTTTTCAAGCGGTCAAACATATGTGCGCCGATATGGTGGCCAAATTAGAGCCATGCCGGTCACTGGTTTGGTATGCGGCCTATGCGCAAGACCATGTCAGCGATGAAGCAGCGCTAATGTCGCGCCTCGCCAAATCGCATTTGGCTGAAGTGGGTAAATACGTCGCCCGCACGTCAACCGAAGTGCATGGCGGCATGGGCTTTACTGACTTGCTCGGCCTGCATTACTGGTTCAAGCGCATCGGTGCCAATCGCCAATTGCTGGGCGGGCCGGAAACCGTGCGCGAAGAAGCCGCCAAATTGCAGGGCTGGAGCTGATTACTCAGCCGCCATTTGCGCCTGTGGAAATTTAACAAAATGCCCAACCATCATGCTGGCAAAGGCTGTTGGCTCAGGACGCGGGCCGGTCAGCACGCCTTGTTCACGCAGGGCTGCTTCCAGCCGGTCGAGAATAAAATCGACAGTCAAATTATCGCTGCCGCTGCGCCATAGCTCTTCTTCCGTTTGCGAGGCAAAGCAATAGGCTTTCCATGAAATGGAATAGCGAATTTCTGACCAATCATAATCGGCCAATGGTGTCGAGCCATCGCGCAATTGCCATTTTTTGTCGCCAAGGAAATGTAGCCGCATGTGTTTATCAATTCTTGGTAAATCGGGCAGTTTCTGTTTAACCCGTTCGACACCGTGGAACACTTCATCCGTATCAATCAAAATAGCCGAATTATGCTGTGCCGGAATGGACTGGCGCGTGCCTTTTGGGCCATCGGGATAAAACGTAAAGGCGCCGCCTTTGGCTTCACCAAACCATGATACGCAAGTGGCAATCGGAATGCGCCACTCGTCGAACAAGCCGGCGTGCAGCATAACCACCAACAACCATTGCGGCAGCAATTTGCGATTGGCGCCACGGAATTCTGGCACATCGGTATGAATCGCCAGCTCCTGACCTGGGACCAGCAGATTGGCGTAAATAATTGCTGGCACAATAACCTCGCGATGTGAAACTTTGCGGGCGGTTTCTTTCAACGCCGGATGGTTCATAAAACTTTCGACACCGCTGGCCTTAATCTCTTCGCCATAGGCATAGGTCTCGCGGAAATAATTGGTACGCTGACCGGCGGTTTCAATATTTTCGTCATTGCCGGCGCCATCAATACCGTTTTGAATATAGTTAAAGGCGGCGTCAAAACGCTGCGGCAGTTTTTCCCCAAGGCCGTCATTTGATGCTTCATCGGCATATGTGCCGAAACTGCCAAAATTTTCGGCCAGACGCAGCATGGTCTGCGCGTCGTCATCAGCCAGAAATGGATTCATATGATTATAAAAAGCAGTCATTTCAATCTCCCAAACTTTAGATAAAAACTGTAGGACAGCTATCGGCTTTGCGCCATAAAAAAAGCGCGGCAGTTGCCCGCCGCGCTTTTCGTGTGATGACTGTGGCTTAAACGCGTTCGATAATCACAGCTGGTGCCATGCCGCCAGCGGCGCACATGGTAATCAAACCAAATTGTTTGTCTTGGCGTTCCAGCTCATCCAGCATCGTGCCAACAAGAATCGAACCGGTCGCCCCAATTGGGTGGCCCAAAGCCATTGCACCACCGTTCACATTGATACGGTCGCGGTCGATGTTGAGGTCGCGAATGAATTTCTCAGTGACCACTGAGAAAGCCTCATTGACTTCGAACAGATCAATGTCGGCAACCGTCAGGCCAGCTTTTTGCAGCACTTTTTTGGCCGCCGGCACCGGTGCGTTAAGCATCAGGGTTGGGCTGTCACCCATATTGGCGAGGGCCTTAATGCGGGCACGTGGCTTCAAACCATTGGCTTTGGCATATTCAGGTGACGACAGCAGCAAAGCGGCCGCGCCATCAACCACGCCTGATGAGTTACCAGCGTGGTGTACGTGATTGATTTGCAAATCAGGATAGGCTTGCGCAATCAATTTACGGAAGGTTGTGCCGTCTTCGTCGAGCGGAATATCGGCCAATTTAGCGAAGCTTGGCTCCAGCGAGGCAAGGCTTTCCTTGGTGGTCTGTGGACGCGGAAACTCTTCTTTGTCGAGCGCCAAAGAACCGTCCTCGCGGTAAACGGCAACCAGAGATCTGTCGAAATGGCCGTTCTTAATCGCATGATCAGCGCGCTGCTGGCTGACATAAGCCAAGGCGTCAACGGCGTCGCGGTCAATGCCTTCCAATGTGGCAATAGCGTCGGCACATACACCTTGGTGGGGTTGCGGGTGCTCCGAGCGCAAACGCAGATTGCCATTATCAAGGAATGGCGAAGAGGCGGCGGCATCTGTCCCAAACCGAGACATCATTTCTGTGCCACCAGCAATGGTCAAATCTTCCATGCCTGACATAATATTGGCGGCTGCAATATTAACAGCGGTAATGCCTGAACCACAAAAACGGTCAAGTGTCATGGCGCTAGAACGCACATCATAGCCAGCATCCAAAGCTGCCATACGTCCCAAATCGCCACTCTGCGTTCCGCGTTGAGAGCTGGTGCCCCAAACAATATCGTCAACTTCCGAAGTGTTCAGGTCATTGCGTTCGGCCAAAGCCCGCAAGACTGTTGACCCCAAATGTTGAGGGTGAATATCTGACAAAGCACCTTTGCCAGCTTTACCAATGCCACGAGGTGTGCGGCACGCATCAATAATCCAAGCTTCACTCATTTTAATCTCCCATAAAAAATGTATCCGCAATGTGGCTGGAATTAGACAATAAATCAAGAGATAGCTTGTCGACACATAGCCCTTGGGGGTAAAGTTCTGGCAAAGCTGAGGGGGCGCGTATCATGAATTTTCAACTGACTGATGAGCAAAAAGAATTACAGGCAGCGGCGATAAAATTTGCGCGCGCCGAAATGCCCTCTGTTGCCGAACACTGTGAGGAAACCGGTCATCCGCCAGATAAGGACATGCTCAGAAAGCTCGGCGATATGGGGTTTCTTGGCATTAACATTCCGCAGTCTTTGGGCGGTTTGGGCTTGGGCAATCTTGAGGCTTTATTGGTGTTGGAAGAATTTGCCAAAATCTCTTCTGCCTCGGCCTTCCCCTTATTCGAAGCCAATGTCGGGCCGGTTCATGCCTTGGTGCATTTTGCCAGCGATAAGCTGAAGCAAGAAGTGGTGCCGAAAGTTTGCCGTGGTGAAATGGTGTTGGCGGTGTCCATGTCGGAACCGCAAGCCGGTAGCGCCTTGACTGATTTGACGACACGCGGCGAAGTAAAAAATGGCAGGGTTATATTGAACGGCCAAAAACGCTGGTGTTCGGGCGGCGGCCATTCAGATGGCTATTTGGTTTATGCCCGCCTGTCCGACGACCCCGGGTCAAAAGGCATTGGTGCGGTGTTTGTTGAAAAGGATACGCCCGGTCTCAGCTTCGGCGCGCAAGAGGCGCTGATGGGATTTCGTGGCGTGCCATCGGCGGATATTTTTCTCGACAATGTTGAAGTGCCGGAAAGCAATGTTGTGGTGCCAGCCGGTGGCTTTCGCAAATTAATGGAAGCCTTTGACCTTGAGCGCTGCGGCAATGCCACTATGGCCTTGGGGCAAGCCTCAGGCGCCCTCGAAGATGTTTTGGAATATGTCCAAGAGCGCCAGCAATTCGGCAAAGAGCTGGTTGATTTTCAGGGTGTGCAGATCAAACTGGCGGAAATGCAAATGCGGGTCGAAGCGGCTCGCTTGCTTATCCACCGCGCCGCAGTTAATGCTGAAGATGGATTGCCAAGTGTCATTGATAGTTCGGTTGCGAAGTGTTTCGCCAATGAAATTTGCCGCGACGTCACCGGTGCTGCGCTACAATTAATGGGCGGTTATGGCTATTCAAAAGCCTATCCAATGGAACGGCGCATGCGCGACGCATGGGGCTGGGGCATTGCTGGCGGTGCCATTGATATTCAAAAAACCAATATCACCGCCGCTATGGTCGGGCGCCGTTTCGATCAGCGCCGCTAGTTCCCTTAATTTTTATCAATCGGGGTTTGCAAAAAGGCAGGCATATTGCCTTCAAACGCATCCTTTTTTGACGCGGCTGGCTGTGCTTTAGGCGGCTTATTTGGCTTGGCCTTGGCGGTTTCCTTAGGCGCAGACTTTTGCGGCGCTTCCTTTGGTGCGGCGTCGGCCTTTTGATTTTCCTCGACAGGCTTTTTCCGGCCACGACCCAAAAGCCCGCGACGCTGATTTTTGCCGGCCTCGGCGCTGTCCGTCGGTGCTGCGGTCTCAGCTTTCGGCTTGTCGTTGCGCTTTTGCGTGTCGCGTTTCGGCTTGCTGCGTTTGCTGGCTGGCGCATCAGCCTCGCCCGATCCACCCTCAAAAGCAGTGCGCGGAATCGGTTGTTCAATCAGCTTTTCAATGGCTTCAACATATTTGGCGTCATTGCGCGTCGCTAAGGTGAAAGCAGCGCCTGAGCGGCCAGCCCGACCGGTACGGCCAATACGGTGCACATAATCTTCCGCATGGGTCGGTACGTCGAAATTGAAAACATGGCTAACGGCTGGAATATCTAGGCCACGCGCGGCGACGTCGGAGGCAATAAGATAGGTCGCTTCGCCATTTTTGAACTGATCTAACATGCGCAGGCGCATATGCTGATCCATGTCGCCATGCATAGACACGGCTTTGTAATTGTGCTGATGTAGTGACTTCAGCAAATCGCCAATATCTTTCTTGCGATTACAGAAAATAATTCCATTGGTCACGACTTCGGCGTCAAATAAAGAGCGCAGGGCCTCGCGTTTTTTGGCCGGTGCCACCTCAATCAGCATTTGCGAAACATTCGCATTGGTCGATGAGGGGCGCGCCACTTCAACCCGTTTCGGGGCTGACAAAAACTGTTCTGACAAGCGGGTAATTTCGGGTGGCATGGTGGCTGAGAAGAAAAGCGTCTGGCGCGTGAAGGGCACCAGCGAAACAATTTTTTCAATATCGGGAATAAAGCCCATGTCCAACATACGATCGGCCTCGTCGATGACCAGCACTTCCACGCCGCGCAATAAAACCCCGCCGCGTTCGACGTGATCCAGCAAACGGCCCGGCGTTGCAATCAACACATCGGCGCCTCGCATAATTGCCGATTCTTGGTCTTTAAAGCTGACGCCGCCAATCAGGAGCGCTTTGGTCAGCTTGGTGTATTTACCATAAAGGTCAAAATTTTCCGCCACTTGCGCGGCCAATTCGCGGGTTGGTTCCAAAATCAGCGTGCGCGGCATGCGCGCTTTGGCGCGGCCTTTCATCAGCCGGTGGATCATCGGTAAGGTGAAACTGGCAGTCTTGCCGGTGCCGGTTTGTGCAATGCCAAGCACGTCACGGCCTTTCAGCACTTCTGGAATGGCTTCTGCTTGAATGGGGGTTGGTTCGGTGTAGCCGACTTCGTTAATGGCTTTCATAATTTCGGGAGCCAGCCCGAGTGAGTCAAAATTCATAATATATCCGTGTTAAGGGCGGAACGGCAAAGCGTCGTTCAGCGATTTTTTCGACAGAGGCTACCCTCATGGCAACCGCTCTTTTCAGGCCATAACACGGCCTGACCTGCTTCAATGCGGCCAAACATAGACGAATTGGGCGTAAAGTAAAGAGAGGCGGGGCAGGGACTAAATATCCAGCAATTCCTGCCCGGCGAAAGCGGCGTTTTCCTGAATGAATTTGAAGCGTAATTCCGGCTTATTGCCCATTAAATCAGTAACCGCGCGAGCCGTTGCTTTGGTCTCTTCTTCCGGAATGGTGACTTGCAATAACGTCCGATTACCGGGCGTCATCGTGGTTTCTTTCAATTGCGCCGGTAGCATTTCGCCTAAGCCCTTAAAGCGGCTGATGTCGACTTTGGCGTTGGAGCGAAATTCGGAGGCGAGTAATTCATCGCGATGGGCGTCGTCGCGGGCGTAAAACGTTTTCGCCCCTTGCGCCAGACGATAGAGCGGCGGCACCGCAAGATATAAATGCCCTTGGCGAATAAGCTCCGGCATTTGCTCATGGAAAAAAGTCACCAGCAAAGCGGCAATATGAGCGCCATCGACATCGGCATCGGTCATGATGATGACTTTTTCATAGCGCAATCGACTGTCGTCATAATGCGCTCCGGATCCACAGCCCAGCGCTTGCACCAAATCACTAATTTGCTGGCTTTGCTGCATTTTGGCGGCGGTGGCATTGGCAACATTGAGAATTTTTCCACGCAGGGGCAGGATCGCTTGGTTCTTACGATTGCGGCCCTGTTTGGCACTGCCCCCGGCGCTATCGCCCTCAACGATAAATATCTCAGAACCCTCGGCGGCATTTTGAGAGCAGTCCGCCAATTTTCCCGGAAGCCGCAATTTGCGCACGGCTGATTTACGGTTCACATCGCGCTCTTGGCGGCGTTTGACGCGCTCATCGGCGCGGTCAATCACCCAATCTAACAGCCGGTCGGCGTCGGCAGGGGCGGAGGTCAGATAATGTTCAAAATGGTCGCGCAAAGTGGTTTCGACAATCCGCGCGGCTTCTGGCGTCGCCAATTTATCTTTTGTTTGGCCCTGAAACTCTGGCTCGCGAATAAACACAGACACCAAAGCCGCCGCCGTGCCCATGACATCTTCAGCGGTGATGATATTGGCCTTTTTATTATTAATTCGTTCGCCATAGGCTTTCAGCCCCTTGGTCAAAGCCGACCGCAACCCTTGTTCATGGGTGCCACCCTCAGGCGTCGGCACGGTGTTGCAATAGCTGGCATTCATGCCATCGGCATTGCCAATACCGGCGCCGACCCAGCTCACGGCCCATTCAACACTGCCGTGGCCGCCAGCCTTTTGCACTTTGCCGGCAAAGGGTGTCGGGGTAACGACAGCGCGCCCGCCGATTTGTTCTTCGAGATAGTCTTTCAGCCCATTGGGGAATTTCAAAACATCTTCGGCCGGCGTTTTTTCCGAATACCGAATGAGGTCAGGGTCGCATTTCCAGCGAATTTCAACACCGCCGAATAAATAGGCTTTGGCTTTTGCCATGGCGTAGAGGCGGGCTGGGTCAAACATTGTTTTGGCGCCGAAAATATCAGCATCGGGCGTGAAGCTGACTGATGTGCCACGGCGGTTTTTTGCTTCGCCCAGCGCTTTCATTTTGCTGGTAGGCAGACCACGCGAAAAGCTTTGCGCATAGAGTTTTTGCCCGCGCGCCACCTCAACCAGCAGATCAGACGACAGCGCATTGACCACCGATACGCCAACCCCATGCAGACCACCTGACGTGTCATAGGCGTCACCGCCGAATTTACCGCCGGCGTGCAAGGTCGTCATAATCACTTCGAGGGCTGATTTATCTTTATATTTCGGATGCGGGTCGACCGGAATACCACGACCATTATCGCGCACGGTCAGCCGATTATCGGGCAAAACCTCAACCTCAATAAAACTGGCGTGACCGGCCACCGCTTCATCCATGGAATTGTCGATAACTTCGGCAAATAAATGGTGCATGGCGCGGCTGTCTGTGCCGCCAATATACATGCCCGGGCGCCGCCGAACGGGCTCAAGGCCTTCTAAAACCTCAATATCGCTGGCTGTATAGCCTTTTTCAGAAGCACTGATTTTAACCTCGGAAGCGTCGCTGCTTCCTGCGAAAAGGTCGACTTCAGACGAGGCTTTATTTTTTGAGGCCATGCGCGGCGACTCCGATGATGAAGGTTTCGAATCGGCCTTAGTTTACATAACTGTCAGCCTTTTGCTGAGAAAAACATGTCGTATAAGTTGGGAATTGACTTCACCTGTAACCAGACCCTGCTAATCGACGGGGCTTTTCTCTTGCTGCGCGCGTAACTTTTTTCTAGCCTGTCTTTAACAATAATAAGAGGAGGACAAGCCTATGGTTAGTTTCTCAACCGCAATTCGAAATTGCTTCAAGAAATATGCTAAGTTTAAGGGCCGCGCTATGCGGTCTGAATATTGGTGGTGGCAATTATTTGCAGGTCTTACAATCGGGCTGGCGTCTGGTGGTGCCAGTCTTTCAGTCGGGCTGGAGTCTGGTGGTGCTAGTTTCTATTCTCAACTGACAATTCCTGACCGCTCATTCCATAGTGAAGGTTTGACTCAAATCGATCCTTTCTCGAGCATGGCTATCTTGATTTTATTTCTTCCCTCGCTGGCGGTATTCGTTCGGCGTTTGCATGACATCAATAGGTCTGGTTGGTGGGTTCTGGCTTGGGCCTTGATGTCTGTTGGAACTGGTGCCATAGGCGCCGCATGTATAGGGTCGGGCTTCGTAGTTCTAGGTGGGGTCATTATTGGTGTCAGTTTTACGGCTATTTTTATTCACCAAATGGTTTGGATGGTAACGGGCGGCGACGCGGCTCCGAACGATTATGGTCTTCGAGATGTTTAGATGACTTTTGACCACTCTTCTAAATATATCATGTTCCGATTCATGTTTCGCGTCTAAGAGCCGATTGAATGCCTCGCTCTTGATATTCGCAAAAAACAAGGGCAGTCTCTGCAGAGTAATTAGAGGAGTTGAGCGATGAGTGAAGTGACAATCGAAAATGAATTGGTGTTGCCGTGCGGCGTGCGTATTAAGAACCGCTTGTGTAAAGCAGCCATGACCGAAGGTTTGGCTGACCCGGCCAATCGCGCGACAATCAAACACCAAACGCTTTATGGCCGTTGGGCCGATGGCGGCGCCGGTATTTTATTGACCGGTAATGTGCAAGTTGACCATCGTTATCTCGAACGTCCCGGCAATGTGGTGATTGAAGGGCCGCAGAGCAATGAGCAAATTTCGGCCCTGCGCGCTTACGCCGAAGCTGGCACGCGCAATGATACGCATTTGTGGATGCAAATCAGCCATGCCGGTCGGCAAACACCGGCGGCGGTGGCACCAGAGCCGGTTGGCCCGTCTGATATTGGTTTGAAAATGCCGGGCGCCGCATTTGGCAAGCCACGGGCTTTGAGCCATGAAGATATTTTGGACATCATTCAACGTTTTGCCCATACGGCAAAAATTGCCCGCGAAACCGGCTTTACCGGCGTGCAGATTCATGGCGCGCACGGCTATTTGATTTCCGAGTTTTTGTCACCTGACGTCAACACGCGCACCGATCAATGGGGCGGTAGTCTCGAAAACCGCGCGCGCTTATTGCTTGAGGTGGTGCGCGCCGTGCGTGCCGCTGTTGGCGATGATTTTCCGGTTTCTCTCAAATTAAATTCGGCCGATTTCCAGCGCGGCGGCTTTTCGCACGAAGACAGTGTTCAAGTTGCCAGCTGGTTGAATGACGAGAAACTTGATTTGTTGGAAGTCTCGGGCGGCACTTACGAACAGCCGCGTCTGGTGGGTTTGGATAATTTAACTATGAATCCAGAAAAAGCCGAGGAGCGCCGCGAAAGCACCATCGCCCGCGAAGCCTATTTCCTCGAATATGCCAGAGATATTCGCGCCGTGTTCACCGGCCCGCTGATGGTGACGGGCGGGTTCCGCTCACGCGCCGGCATGGATGCCGCTTTGGCGGCTGGGGCCTGCGATATGATTGGCATTGGTCGTCCCTTATGCATTGACGCGCAAGTGCCGAATAAGCTGCTATCGGGCCAAATGGCGGAAACGCCGGTTCTCGAAAAAACCAAACAAGTCGGCCCTGGCTGGCTCGGATTAAACTCACCCTTCCGCATGGTAGCCGGCATCAATGGCTGGGGACAGCAAGCCTTTTGGTGTTTGAATATTATGGAAATGGGCGAGGGGCGCGAACCTGATTTAGGTCTCGGCGTGTTCAAGGCCTTTGTGCGTTATCAAGGATCAGAAAAACGCGCGGCTGAAGCCTATAATAAACATTGGAACGGCTAGGCTAATTTTGCGCCAATTGTAAGATTTCCAATACGTCGCTTTGGCTTGTGATGGCGCGCGAATTGGCGGTAACAACGCCATGATGCTCGCCAGCCTCGGCAATCGCCTGAAATTTATCGGCGCCAATGCCGACCTCGGCCAAACAAATGGGCAGCCCAAGGCTCTTGATAAGCTGTCTAATCAGCACATGCGCCGGTTGCTGAGCATCACCTAAGGCTTGCGAAATTGCCAGTTGAGCATCGGGGTGTTTTTGCGCATTCCACTGTAAAACAGCCGGCAGCAGAACACATGATGTCTCGCCATGGGCAACGCCAAACATACCGCCGAGAATATATCCAAGCCCATGGCTGGCGCCCATACGCACTCGTCCAAGGGCTGGTGCAACTGACCACACGCCTTGGAAAGACAGCATGAAGGCGGCGCGTTTTTCAACATCGGTTTGGGCGCTAAAGCCATCGCGCAAACCTTGCGACATCAGCCGCAAAGCGCTCAAGAATTGTTGCTGTAAAATCGGATAACCATCGGGCGACAAATAACCCTCAGCGCCATGGTCAATGGTGCGCACAGCCGCCGAAAACCATAAAGCGGCCGGAGTGTGGGCCGCCAAATCGGGGTCGAAAATAATCGCGAGGGGCGCCAAATCGGGGTGCGTGAACCCCTGTTTTTGTTTCATCTCAACAACCAATGCCCCGCCCAGAGCAGCAAATTCGGCGCCCGATAAAGTGGTTGGCACGGCAATCGCACGAATGGCGCCGACCTTATCCTCAATCGCCCCACCGGTGCCACCAGCCCCATGCGCATAGGCGTTCAACTGGTCAAGCGTGGTGATGTCGTGTGTCAGGCATAATTGCACGATTTTGGTCGAGTCAATGGGCGTGCCGCCACCAACCGACACCAGCATGTCAGCCTTGGCAGCGCGCGCGGCGGCGGCGGCTTGCAAAATATCTTGCTGCGGCGCATGGGCCGCAATGCCGGTGTGAAGGCCAACCAGTCGTGAGCCCAGAGCATGCGCTAACGCATCTGCTAGAGAGCTATCATTCATAACCGATTGCGAGGCGATGACAAAAATCCGCTGTGCGCCAAATTTGGCGCTTTCTTCGGCCACGCTGTGGGCCGCATTGACGCCGGCAATCAGCCGTTGCGTGCGGCCAAAATCATAATCAATCACATCCATACTTGGCTCCCTTATGTTGCCCAAACGCTACGCATCTTCGCGCGGCAAGGCAAATAAAAAGCCCCCCGTCTCGCGACGAGGGGCTTGATACTAGTCTAAGCAATAGGACTTAGACGCTGTAATACATATCGAATTCAACGGGGTGAGGTGTGTGCTCATAGCGGTGCACTTCATCCATTTTGAGAGCGATATAGGCGTCGATTTGGTCATCATCCATAACCCCGCCTTTTTTCAGATATTCGCGGTCTGCATCGAGAGCGGCAAGCGCTTCACGCAATGAACCACAAACTTGTGGAATGTCTTTCAACTCTTCCGGTGGCAATTCATACAGATCTTTATCCATTGGCTCGCCTGGATCGATTTTGTTTTCGATACCGTCAAGACCGGCCATCAACATGGCTGTGAATGCCAGATATGGGTTGGCAGTCGGGTCTGGGAAGCGGATTTCAATACGCTTGCCAGGGGCTGATGTTGAGAATGGAATACGGCAAGAAGCTGAACGGTTGCGGGCTGAATAAGCCAACAGCACAGGGGCTTCAAAACCTGGAATCAAACGCTTGTATGAGTTGGTTGACGGATTGGTCAACGCATTCAGTGATTTCGCGTGTTTGATGATACCGCCAATGTAATACAGGCAGTCTTGGCTCAGCCCACCATATTTATCACCGGCGAAAAGCGGCTTGCCGTCTTTCCAGATTGACTGGTGGCAGTGCATGCCTGTGCCGTTATCGCCATAGACTGGCTTTGGCATGAAAGTGGCGGTTTTGCCATAGGCATGGGCCACATTGTGGACGACATATTTGTATAACTGAAGATTGTCAGCAATGGCTGTCATGGTGCCGAATTTCAGACCGAGTTCGTGTTGAGCCGCTGCCACTTCATGGTGGTGCTTCTCAACTTCCATGCCCATTTCTTTCATCACAGTCAGCATTTCACCGCGAAGGTCTTGGCCGCTGTCCACTGGGTTTACTGGGAAGTAACCGCCTTTTGTCCGTGGACGGTGACCCATGTTGCCAGCTTCATATTCAGTGCCTGAATTGTCTGGCAGTTCAACGCTGTCCAGCGCAAAGCCGGTGTTGTAAGGTTCAGTTGAAAAACGGACATCGTCGAATACGAAGAATTCAGCTTCTGGGCCGAAAAACACGGTGTCACCAATGCCAGTTGACTTGAGATATTCTTCCGCCCGAAGCGATGTCGAGCGTGGGTCACGGTTATAGGCTTCGCCTGAGTTTGGTTCCAGAATGTCGCAGAACAAAGTCAATGTTTGCTGCGCGTAGAAGGGATCAAGACTGGGGGTCGTTAGATCTGGCATCAATACCATGTCAGACTCGTTAATGGCTTTCCAGCCAGCGATTGATGAACCATCAAACATTGTGCCTTCAGCGAAAAAGTCGTCGTCAATCAGGTCAATGTCCAGCGTAAGGTGCTGCATTTTACCGCGAGGGTCTGTGAAGCGCAGGTCAACAAATTTGACCTCTTCATCTGCAATCATTTTTTTAATGGTAGAGGCGTCTGACATTATTTTCTCCGTAAATAATAAAATAAATCTTGGTTGGTTTATATGGCTTCATTGCCGGTTTCGCCAGTCCGAATACGAATGGCTTCAGAAATATCGGAAACGAAAATCTTGCCGTCGCCAATACGGCCCGTCTGGGCGGCAGTTTTAATCGCTTCAATCGCAGCGTCAAGTTGTTCGTCTGCAACAACAATCTCGAGTTTCACTTTTGGTAAGAAGTCCACAACATATTCCGCGCCGCGATACAGTTCCGTGTGGCCTTTTTGGCGACCGAAGCCTTTTGCTTCGACCACAGTAATGCCTTGCATTCCGGCTTCTTGCAGTGCGTCTTTAACTTCGTCGAGTTTGAATGGCTTAATTATGGCTTCAATCTTTTTCATGGTCACCCTTCCCAATGTAGTGATGTTCATTCTAACTCCGTTAATGCAATTTTCGTGCCAAATGCCAATTTGCATCTCTCTGGCTTAGCTGTGGGTAATTTGAGTAGGGGCTTTTTCTTGAGGGAAGTTTTTGCCTATTAAATATACATAGTGATTAAAAAATAGGCACATCAGTCCCAATGAGCGAAAACACTTGAATGGCCTTAATAGCTGGTTAAACTCGCCGCATCTGTGAAGAGTAGGAGAGACGCTCATGGTTCATGATAATACCCCCATCCTTGTCGGTGCTGGTTTGACCGTTCAAAAAGAAAAAGATTTAGTGAAAGCCAAATCTCCTGTTCAGTTAATGGCCGATGCGGCGCATGTCGCGCTTGATGATTGCGGGCAGCAAGCTGGCGTCAGTGCGGCGCTGGATACAATTGCATCTATTCGTTTCATTACTGATAGTCCTGAGGCGCGCGCCATTCCGTTTGGTCAGTATTCCAATCCCGGGCGCACAGTCGCCAATCTTATGGGACTGTCGCCCAAGCAATCATTGCTGGCAGCGACTGGCGGTAACTCGCCGCAAATGATGATAAATGAATTGGCCGAGCGGATTGCCCAAGGCCGTTCAGAGGTGGCGCTTTTGGTCGGCGGCGAGGGCTTCGCCAGCGTCGTGCGAGCGGTTGGTACCGGCGTTGATAAAAGCGATTGGAATGACCACCCCGACGAGAAGCCGGAAGAAATCGGCAAAGAAAAAATGGGCGTGCTGCCGGTTGAACATCGCCACGGCCTATTTTTTCCGGTCAATTATTATCCGATTTTTGAAAATGCGCTGCGCGCCCATCTGGGTCGCGATATGCAGACCCATTTGCAACATATTGGCAAATTAATGGCTCCTTTCACCGAGGTCGCTGCCGCCCATCCGCAAAGCTGGTTTCCTGTGGCGCGTTCGGCTGAAGACCTCATCACCGCCAGCGAAGAAAATCGCTGGGTTGGCTATCCTTATCCGAAATATCTCAATTCAGTCATTCGCATTGATCAGGCGTCGGCTGTCGTCATGATGTCGGTTGGCAAGGCCCGCGAGCTTGGCATTGATGAAAGCAAGTGGGTGTTTTTGCATGGCTGTTCCGATGCCAATGAAATCTGGCATGGCATTGAGCGGCAAGACTTGCACCGCTCTGTCGCCATTCATGAAATGACCAAACAGGCGATGGCGATGGCCGGATGGACGATTGACGATATTGATATTTTCGACCTTTATTCATGTTTCCCTTCAGCTGTCGAGGTTGCCTGCCGCGAAATGGGGATTGCCGAAGACGACCCACGGCCATTCACCGTAACCGGCGGCCTGCCGTATTTTGGCGGCGCCGGCAACGCCTATACGCTGATGTCCGTGGCAACAATGATGCATAAATTACGCGCCAATCCAGGGGCGAAGGGTCTTTGCAACGGCAATGGCTGGTTCTTGACCAAACATTCACTGGGCCTTTATTCAACCACCCCACTTGAAGGTGAATGGCAACGCGAAGCGCCGGCTATTTTGCAGGCGAAAATCGAAGCCGGGCCGCGTCGCAGCTATGTCGAAGCGCCGTCCGGTGAGGGCTGGATTGAGAGCTACACTGTCGCGCATGTGGCGGGCAAGCCACCGCAAGGTATTTTAATTGGTCGCATGAGTGATAGCGATGCCCGCTTTGTTGCCCATATGACGCCAGACGGCGACCATGTTGCACGGCTCATGAGCGAGGATGGCATTGGCCTGAAAGGGACATTGGCGGCACAGGAAGATGGCACCAATATTTTCACGCCGCTTCATTAGGTGAGGGCAGAGGGCTTGGTGTCGGGGGCGAGACGAATCGAAAACCAAGAAACGATTGCGGCGTATTTTAGCAAGCTATTTTATTTCACCGCCACCCCGACATAAGTAAGGCTTCAGTAGAATGCTCCAAAAATATTAGGAAAAGGTTAACGAGCATGTCGCTATGGATACGGAAAGGCCGCAAATGAGTGAGCAACATAAAACCCGCATATATATGATACGCCATGGCAAAGCCGCCGCAGGCTGGGACGGTGATGCCGATCCGGGGCTGGACGATTTGGGGCGTCAGCAATCAGCAGCCGTGGCCGAGAAGCTAAAACAATTGATCAGCGCGCCCGTGCCGATTTTATCAAGCCCGCTGAAACGCTGCCAAGAAACCGCCATACCGCTGGCTAAGAGTTGGCAAGCTTCGGTTCGTATTGAGCCGCGCGTTGCTGAAATTCCGTCGCCGATTGAAGACTTAACGGCACGCACGGTTTGGTTGCGGCGGGTTATGGGCGGCACGTGGCAGGCGCTTTATGATGACCCCGAGAGCACCGGTCATGATTTTGCCGCTTGGTATAATGACGTCATTTCGGCACTGACCGATTTGCATCAAACCGAGGCCCGCGAGGTTGTTGTTTACTCGCATTTTATCGCCTTGAACGTTGCTTATTGCGCCGCCACTGGCGACGACAAGGTGATGTCTTTCGCACCGGATAATTGTTCCTTATCAATTTTTGAAACCGATGGCCAAACCCTGTCACTGGTGCGCAAGGGCGACGAAGCGCAAACCTTGGTTAACTGATTGCTAAGCTATTTTGGCATAGTGATATAGGGACTGGTGTTTGTGTAAGATGACTGCTATATGACCGCCAACGTTTTTTGCGGGCGTGGCGGAATTGGTAGACGCGCTAGATTTAGGTTCTAGTGCCGCAAGGTGTGGGGGTTCAAGTCCCTCCGCCCGCACCATTAATTGACCTGGAGACGAAAGTGTCCGGGCAGTGACGAATTAAGAAGAGGCAAAAATGAATATTAAAGAAGTAAAAGTCGAAGGTCTGAGCCGCGAGCTACAAGTGAGCATTGCAGCATCAGAATTGGTAAGCAAATTGGACGCGCGTATCGAAGAGATTAAAGGCGAAGTTCAGATTAAAGGCTTCCGCCCGGGCAAAGTGCCTGCTTCTCATGTTCGTAAAACCTTTGGTAACCAGCTGATGGGTGAAGTGATTCAGCAAACGGTGAATGAGACCAGTCAAAAAATGTTGAACGACCGCGACGAGCGTCCGGCCATGCAACCAGAAATTAAACTGGTTGGTGAGGTCGATGAGGTGATCGCTGGTACGGCTGATCTGGTCTATGACATGGTGTTTGAAATTATCCCGGCCATTACGCTAACTGATTTTTCAAAATTGAAATTATCGCGCCCCGTAGTTGACGTTGATGATGCGCGGGTGAATGAGGCGCTTGAACAACTTGGCGCCGCGCGCAAATCGTTTGCACCACGCGCTAAAACGGCGAAAGCCAAAGAGGGCGATCAAGTGAACATCGACTTCCTCGGTCGGGTTGATGGCGTTGCCTTTGACGGTGGTGCCGCAGAGGGGTTCGACCTTGAACTAGGTTCAGGCCAGTTTATCCCGGGCTTTGAAGAGCAATTGATTGGCAAAAAAGCCGGCGACAAAGTTGACGTGAAAGTGGACTTTCCGGAAGAATATGGCAATGCAGAACTGGCCGGAAAACCAGCGGTTTTCGAAGTTACAGTGCATGAAGTAAAAGAGCCAAAAGCGGCCGAAATCAACGAAGAATTCGCCACGTCATTGGGCATGGAAAGCCTCGATAAATTGAAGGAAGCCATGCGCGAACAAATTGGCAAGGATTATGGCCAAATGTCACGCGGTCATATGAAAAAAGAGCTGCTTGATCAATTGAGCGACAGCCACAGTTTCGAGTTGCCGCCATCAATGGTCAATCTGGAGTTTGAACAAATCTGGCATCAGTTCGAGCATGAGCTTGAAAATGCGTCGCAGAAAATCGAAGATCTCGACGAAAGCGAAGAGGATTTGCGGGCTGAATATCTTAGCATTGCCGAGCGTCGTGTGCGCACAGGTCTGGTGCTGGCGGAAGTTGGCGCCAATAATGAAATTCAGGTAACACAAGAAGAGCTGAACCAAGCCTTGATGCAACGTGTGCAGCAATTCCCTGGCCAAGAACAGCAAGTGTTTGAGTATTTCCAGAAAAATCCGGAAGCCCTGGCGCAAATTCGTGCGCCTTTGTTTGAGGATAAAGTGGTCGATTTCATTTGCGAGTTAGCGCAAGTCTCTGACCGCAAAGTATCGCTGGAAGAGTTAATGGTTGAGCCAGGCAGCGATGATGACGCGAAGCCTAAAGCGACGGCGAAAAAAGCCGCTGCCAAAAAGCCAGCCGCCAAACCAGCCGCCAAACCTGCTGCTAAAAAGCCAGCGGCAAAAGCTGCTGCTAAGAAGCCTGCTGCGACAAAAACAGCGGCAAAAAAACCTGCCGCCAAAAAACCAGCGGCAAAAAAGGCACCAGCGAAGAAACCAGCCGCTAAAAAATAGGCAAATTGAAAAAATATATGGTTTTTTCAATTTCCGGCTTGGCGTTTTCGGCAAACAACCCCATCTTATCATCAGATAAGAGGAGATGAGCATGCGTGATCCGGTCGATACATATATGAATACAATGGTGCCGATGGTGGTTGAACAAACCAATCGGGGCGAACGGGCGTTTGACATTTACTCACGCTTGCTGAAAGAGCGGGTGATTTTTGTCACTGGCGGCGTTGAAGATTATATGGCCAGTGTGGTCACGGCGCAGTTGTTGTTTTTGGAAGCCGATAATCCGAAAAAAGAAATCTCCATGTATATTAATTCACCGGGCGGTGTTGTGACCTCCGGCATGGCGATTTACGACACCATGCAATATATCCGCGCGCCAGTATCGACTGTATGTATCGGTCAGGCCGCCTCAATGGGCTCGCTATTGCTAACAGCGGGCGAAAAAGGCATGCGTTTTGCGTTGCCAAATGCGCGCATTATGGTGCATCAGCCGTCTGGTGGTTTCCAAGGACAGGCCTCTGACATTGAGCGCCAAGCGCAAGAAATTTTGGATATGCGGGCGCGGTTGAACAAAATTTATGTCACGCACACGGGGCAAACTTTGCGTAAAATCGAAGAAGCTCTTGAGCGCGACACGTTTATGACGTCTGAACAAGCCAAGGATTTTGGTTTGATTGACACTGTCACCACCAAGCGCGAAGAGACAACAAAAGCCGAATAGTAAAGCGACAGGGCTTGCATGCGAGGTCTGCTTCATGGTGAAGTGGAATCTCGAATCAAAGAAAACTGATTTATGGCACGCATAAATCTTGAAAGGGCAGCACAATGAGCAAAGTAAGCGGCGGAACTGGCGACAGCAAAAGCACACTTTATTGTTCGTTCTGCGGCAAGTCGCAACACGAAGTGCGCAAGCTTATTGCTGGCCCAACTGTATTTATTTGCGACGAATGCGTCGAACTTTGCATGGATATTATCCGCGAAGAAAGCAAAGCGTCTTTGGTTAAAACTCAAGATGGCGTGCCAACCCCGCAGGAAATTCTCGAAGTGCTTGATGATTATGTCATCGGCCAGCCGCACGCCAAGCGCGTGTTGTCGGTGGCGGTGCACAATCACTACAAACGTTTGAACCACGCGTCTAAAACCAGCGATATTGAGCTGGCCAAGTCGAATATTTTGCTGGTCGGCCCAACCGGGTGCGGTAAAACGCTTCTGGCGCAAACGCTGGCCCGCATTCTTGACGTGCCGTTCACCATGGCTGACGCTACCACATTGACCGAGGCCGGTTATGTTGGTGAAGATGTCGAAAACATCATTTTGAAACTATTGCAATCAGCCGATTACAATGTTGAGCGCGCGCAGCGGGGCATTGTTTATATCGATGAGGTCGATAAAATCAGCCGCAAGGCCGATAATCCGTCGATCACTCGCGATGTGTCGGGCGAGGGCGTGCAGCAGGCGTTGCTGAAAATCATGGAAGGCACCGTCGCTTCTGTGCCGCCGCAAGGTGGCCGCAAGCACCCACAACAAGAGTTTTTGCAAGTTGATACGACCAATATTTTGTTCATTTGCGGCGGTGCGTTCGCCGGTCTGGAACGGGTTATCTCCAAGCGCGGCAATGAAACCTCCATCGGCTTCAATGCCCGCGTTGATGTACCCGAAGACCGCAACACTGGCGAATTGCTGAAAGATCTGGAACCAGAAGATTTGCTCAAATTCGGCCTGATTCCAGAATTCGTCGGCCGTCTACCGGTTCTGGCGACGCTGGAAGACCTTGATGAGACCGCTTTGGTTACCATTTTGAGCCAGCCGAAAAACGCTCTGGTGAAGCAGTATCAGCAACTTTTCGATATGGAAGATACCAAACTAACCTTCAGCGATGATGCGCTTTTGGCGGTTGCCCGCAAAGCCATTGAGCGGAAAACCGGTGCCCGTGGTCTGCGTTCGGTGATTGAGGGCATTTTGCTCGACACCATGTTCGAGCTGCCTGCCATGGAAGGCGTGGAAGAGGTTGTGATCAGCCATGAAGTGGTCGCCGGTGAAGCCAGCCCGCTTTATATTTACTCGAAAAAAGTTGAAGAAGAAGCTTCGGCCAGCGCGCCATCCGCTTCGTAGTCTAATCAGCGTCTCGATGCGCAAGCTGGCGGCCTAGTTGGGGCAGCGGTTTTCTGCGTTTCCATTGTGATATTTAGTTGTTTTTGTGTTCAATTTGTCGCGCACCTATTTCGCCTGCGGCATTGAAAAGTTAGTGGATGAACACCACATAGTCTTTGACGGCTTGTTCGGAATCGCAAGTAAATGAGTCTAGACAGATAAAGGTAAAAGCAATGACTGATGAAAACGACGTGAATAAAGAAATACCTGTAGTGCTTCCTGTGTTGCCCTTGCGCAATATTGTAGTGTTTCCGGGCATGATTGTGCCGTTGTTTGTTGGCCGCGAAAAATCCATTCGGGCACTCGAGGACGTGATGTCTGACGAGAAAGAAGTGCTTTTGGTCAGCCAGCGCGATGGCGATCTTGATGATCCGCAGCAAAGCGACATGCACCAAATCGGCACCATTGGCACGGTTTTACAAATGCTGAAATTACCGGATGGCACGGTCAAAGTGCTGGTCGAAGGCAAAACCCGCGCCCGTATTTTAGATTATCTTGAAAATGACGGTTTTTTTGAAGCCAGCGCCATTGCTCTGGATGATGACCTCTCTGAGGATGAAGAGCTTGAGGCATTGATGCGCTCGGCCGCCAGCCAGTTTGACAATTATGTAAAATTGAACCGCAAAATCCCGCCGGAAGTGCAGGCCAACGTTGGACAGATCAAAGATCCAGTGAAAATGGCCGATACGATTGCCGGACATTTGAATATTTCATTGGAAGAAAAACAAAGCCTGTTGGAAATTTTATCCGTCAGTGGGCGCTTAGAGGCGATTCTTGGCCATATGGAAGGTGAAGTTGGCGTCTTGCAGGTTGAGAAGAAAATCCGTGGCCGTGTGAAACGGCAAATGGAGAAAACTCAACGCGAGTACTATCTCAATGAGCAAATGAAAGCCATTCAGAAGGAATTGGGTGAGGGTGAAGAAGGCGGCGGTGAATTGGCCGAGCTGGAACAACGCATTGCCGATACCAAATTCTCAAAAGAGGCCCGTGAAAAAGCGGAATCAGAGCTGAAAAAACTCAAATCAATGAGCCCAATGTCTGCTGAGGCGACAGTGGTGCGCAATTATCTTGATTGGCTGCTGTGCTTGCCTTGGGGTAAAAAGAGCCGCATCAAAAAAGATTTGGCGCATGCAGAAAAAGTGCTGAATGCGGATCACTTTGGCTTGGAAAAAGTCAAAGAGCGAATTCTCGAATATCTCGCAGTGCAGCAGCGCTCGAAAAAATTACGCGGCCCAATTTTGTGCCTCGTTGGCCCGCCCGGCGTCGGCAAAACCTCTTTGGGGAAATCAATTGCCGCCTCAACAGGCCGCGAATTTATTCGCATGTCATTGGGTGGGGTGCGCGATGAAAGCGAGATTCGCGGTCACCGTCGCACCTATATCGGTTCAATGCCCGGTAAAGTGATTCAGTCGATGAAAAAAATCAAAGCCAGCAATCCGTTGATGCTGCTTGATGAGATTGATAAATTGGGCGCTGATTATCGCGGCGACCCGTCATCAGCCCTGCTTGAAGTGTTGGATCCGGAGCAAAATAACACATTTGCCGATCACTATCTCGAAGTTGATTATGATTTGTCGAATGTGATGTTTGTGACCACGGCCAATTCGCTGAATATTCCGGGGCCCTTGCTCGATCGCATGGAGATCATTCGCATTGCTGGTTATACCGAAGATGAGAAGGTCGAAATTGCCAAACAGCACTTGCTAGGGCAGGCGATTGAAGAACACGGCCTGCGGTTCGGTGAGTTCAGCATTGACGATGCCGCCATTCGCAAAATTATTCAGAATTATACGCGCGAGGCCGGTGTGCGTGGTCTGAAGCGTGAGCTGGCTTCTCTGGCCCGTAAGGCGACCACTGAAATCGTTAAGGGCGAGAAGCAAACGATTGCCATCACGGTTGATAATTTGAGCGATTATGCTGGCGTCGAACGCTTCCGTTTCGGCCTTGCCGAGCTCGAAGATCAGGTTGGTGTGGTGACCGGTTTGGCATGGACAGAAGTCGGTGGCGAGCTGTTAACCATTGAAGGTGTGATGCTGCCAGGCAAGGGTCGGATGACGACAACCGGCAAATTGGGCGACGTCATGAAAGAATCAATCAGTGCCGCTTCGTCATATGTGCGCTCGCGCAGTACGGTTTTTGGCATTGAACCCCCACTTTTTGACAGAAAAGATATTCACGTTCATGTGCCCGAAGGCGCCACACCTAAAGATGGCCCATCGGCAGGTGCTGCCATGGCGACGGCCATTGTGTCGGTGATGACCGGCATACCGATTCGCAAAGAGATTGCGATGACCGGTGAGGTGACCTTGCGTGGACGCGTCTTGCCAATTGGTGGACTCAAAGAAAAACTCTTGGCGGCACTGCGTGGCGGTATCTCTAAGGTGTTGATTCCATTGGAAAATGAAAAAGATTTGGCGGATGTTCCAGATAATATCAAAGAGGGACTGGAAATTATTCCGGTCGAAAATATGGATCAGGTTCTGTCGCACGCGCTGACCCGCATGCCAATTGAGATTGAATGGGACGAAGAAGCGTATTACGCGAGCCAACAAATTGCCGCAACGAATGTTGGAAACGCCTCGACGACTCACTAAATTTCAAGCTGAGCGTGGGCCTTACCGCATTTTTTGTAACATTTTTGTTTTGACCTGAGTGTGAATCGGCGCATAGGCTTATGGTGTAAAAATTACACAGACCTATCTAGGAGGGGTTGTTATGAACAAAAATGATTTGATTAGCCAAGTCGCAAGTGACGCTGGCATTACGAAAGCCGACGCTACCAAAGCGGTTGATAGTGTATTTGATAATATTGCCGGTGCTCTTGGCCAAGGTGGCGAAGTTCGTCTGGTTGGTTTTGGAACGTTCTCTGTTTCACACCGCAAAGCCACAACTGGCCGCAACCCACGCACGGGTGAAGCCATTCAAATTAAAGCCTCTAACCAGCCTAAATTCAAAGCTGGCAAGGCCCTTAAAGACGCCGTTAATTAGGTCGTTTTAGGTTTCAGAAGCGTCGGTAGCTTTTTTTTAAGCGGCCGGCGCTTTTTTTTTGCTTTCTGCTTTCTAATGCGCTACATCCACCTGCGTGGGGCGGTTAGCTCAGCTGGGAGAGCATCTCGTTTACACCGAGAGGGTC
>ERZ887849.1166-NODE-1166-length-25848-cov-10.928198_pt1 | contig 25848 bp, 21 predicted proteins | sample MGYA00521267_ERZ887849 | MGnify/ENA primary metagenome ERZ887849 (study PRJEB32303, sample SAMEA104408601) | aquatic metagenome | biome: Brackish water; feature: Pelagic; material: water | place: Baltic Sea | collected 2014-06-06T16:11:00 | depth 2,863 m ... | reverse complement strand
TTATATCGATTGTCTTCATAAATGTAATGATGTTTCAAGAATTACAATACCTCTCCCATAATTTTCTGTCCCAATATGTACGATCAAGAAAAGTTTGTTGTGTCTGATCGTCAAGTTCGTTGAATTCAAGTTTGATCTTGTTAGGTGTGTTGTTCCGCCAAACATCAACAACCTCTACCTCCACATCTGATCTCATGACACCGTATACTCCGTGAAACACCTGGTCAATCAATTGGTCTGTGTTTTGTATGCTTTTGACTATCCAATGCCTCAAGTATTGATCACATGCGGTCAGGTGTTTAGGTTCAATTATGGTATCATCTGATAGATTCAACAAATTGCGAATGAACCAGCTGTCCTCTAGTTCATCTGAGTTGATATACTTGATGAGATCTTCTGCTTGAATGGCTCCATGATTTGGTTCATGTGCACTGGCATCTGTGGTTAAATAGTTGTACATCGATTGAGCTCTACTCCATGGATCTCTCAGGATGGTGAAATTGAGCAGATGTTCGCGTCCAGTGGCTTGTTGAATCAATTGCAAGGCTTGTCTGTGTTGATTGTAACCATGAGAGTAATCATCTGATAGCGTCATGGCCGTGGATCCCCAACCCACTGGATCGATACTCACAGAAAAAACCTCAATCTCACCAGATTCAATCACCTCAACAAAATGTCCTATATCCACCCAATCGGAATTTCCGTCTCCACTTGGGTTGCTTTTGAAGTGTTCATTGTTGATATGTACATCTGTCGGAGTGTATATCACGCAGGTCAATTGCTTGTGACCTCCTACGTTCACAATACTTCTTCGAATTCGATCAGACGTCCAACCCGGGATAGCTCTACATCCCATCTCTATACTGTACACGCGACATAACATCATCATCCAGCCCAGGGTGTATGTACCGGCGTTTTTCGCTATGTGATAGAATACTGGAAGTAGTGATGGTGATGAATTCATGTCTTTTGATGTAGGATGATAGTGTTTGGATGTTTGGCTATTATATCCTTCTCAGAAATACCAGAATCGCAAGGGAGAGAGTAGTTAGCTATTATGTTTGTGTCAATCACTTGTGACAAGTATTTATCTCCCTCAGCTGAATTAACATAATACCATATGGCTATATCATAATTTAAGCGTGCATACGCTTTCTTGTGTATATATCTATACAACAATTCCTTGCTACCTTTCATAATGTCATATAATTCATCACAATTCTTGTATAACGCGATTCCATTAAGATGGTATCTCCACCCGCTATCCGGTAATTTCTGTTTACCCTTGTATCTACTACCACCTATAATAAACTCCTTCATATTACAGTAATTGACTAGTCCATCTAACCAATATTCACTCATTGGCCTTGAATCTGTTTCTATGACCATAACGAAATCATGAGATTTAGATTTAAGATAATCGAACGTTCTATAGAAAGATTGATTAGGCCCGTTTGATTGTCCTAATTCATGTTTAACATCTACTTTATCATCGTGCGTGTATATATCTTCTTCAGCAGGTACATTACAGTTGTGTATATCTAGAGAGTTGACACTCTTATTGCTCTTGATGTAATCAAGCTGACTCGAATCGACATCAGTGTTAAGTGATATGATAATATCGATCAACCGGTTCTCTGAAACACTCTCAACATATCTATCTATACACTCTTTAACATCACCAGATATGAGCTCTGATTTTGTAGTGATTAGAACTAACGCGATCTTCCAATTTTCAGATCGTAACGGCATCAATCAGGTCGCTTACCAGTTGGTTTTCCGTCCTGGCCTATAATACCAGCTCTGATTTTTGTAGCGGAAACTTCTTGTAGTTCTTTGCTCAATTCTAATTGCTCGATATTGTATCCAACACCACGACCGTAAAATACATCCATTATGTTAGGTAGTTCTATAACTTTGATCTTGTCCCCAAATTCCACGCATGCAGCGTGTATCTCCGCTTTGACTCTCTCAAAGTCATATGGGTTACTATCATCAATCCCACCAACGTCTCTAAGAGCTATGCAGCATTGGCCAGTACGTTTCACGGCTTCCGCCACAAGAGTTTTGTGACCAACATGAAAGGGCTGATACCTACCGATTAACAATGCTGTAGGAGCTTGATTGTCCCACCTCTCGGTCTCGTAAATAGCTTCTAGAGCTTGTTCACACCACTCATCAGGTGTACCGTCAGTTAAAATTAAATCTTTATCGTCCCATCTATCATCTTTGGTAGGATCTTCGAACATTTTGTTTGTGTCAGCGTATCTACCTTCTTCAATTCTGTTCACCCATATAACAAGATCAGGATTGAACAACTCTCTAGCTTCTTCTGTAGGACAGCAAAAGTCTGAAACCACATAACCACCACCAAGTGTGGCCCAGTCAGCAAGTTTGCCCATTCGACGTGCATGTTCATTACGATCTTCAGGTGTGAACCCTAGATCCTTGTGGATCTCTTGCCTGATAGCATCAGCATTAAACCATACAGCTTGAAGCTTAGGAACTAGCTTTTCTGCCAACGTTGTCTTGCCTGAACCAGGAAGGCCCATGATTAAAATTTTCCGTTTTAAACGCATACAATTACTTATCCAACCCCGGGGGGATTTTTCTTCGTAAGCGCGACATAATTATGCTTTCTTTGATAAGTAATTACATGAGCGGAGATTACGATAAATTATTAGGGGACTTGCAAGAGAACAGTGCCCGGAATGTAGACCTTAGGTTAGCCTTGAAACATGCACATCAAAAGATAGATGAGCTCGAGAAAGAAGTTTTCAGATATAAAATGTTAATGGCGGGCAAGGACGAGATGATGAATTCTCTAGGATGGGCATGTAAGAAGCCTGAGGAGAAATACAACGGAGACGCTTAAATTTAAAATAATGGTTGCATCTCTCAGATCAATCATGTATAATAAAGGAGTTATGAAAAATACACTAGATACAATCCAGAGTTTAATCGGAGGAGTTACTGCGGTACTTCTATCAGCATTAGGCTTGCTAGTCGTCGCCCAAGTAGTTTTTGGCGAAGCGACTAGTCTTAACGTCATCAGTAACCTACAAGGAATCCTAGACGGGTTCGTAGGGCAAGGTGCTAGCTTAGCAGGTATTATTACCCTGTTGTTAGTCGTTGCATTACTTCAACGCAAGAAAGAATAACAGTCCAGAATATTCTATACCCTAACCCGTTAGCCTAGTGCTAGCGGGTTTTTTTATGTAAAAACCTTGTTTTATAGTGGCATTCATATAAGTAATGATTTATAATTAAGATATGAAAGCATTTTTTTCCATTGTATTCTTTATTCCGTTAGCATTTTTGTTACTTGGTTCATCACATAACGCTCCTGAGAAGGAAAACAATCTGAACATCACCAAGGCTGTGGTGAAGGTACCTAGAGAAAACTTACCAGAAGTGAAGCATCCAGTTGTTATACAGATCGAACATCAAGGGTTTCCTTTTGATATAAGCGGGAACTTTCCATATGTTGTTATGGTTGACAACAGGGTGTATAGATGCAACAGGAATGACGTCAAGCTGTTCTTAGAGAAGATTGTAACAGACAAGCCGTTTGTCCCTGGTCGTGTTCAGGGATTGAATTAATCACTCACCGCGTTCCGGTAAACCTTCACCTCTTCTGTAATCATTTTCTGACTGACTGAACAAGTCAGCATCCGGATCTTTTTCTTCCATTGGCGGAAACTTTATATACTCAAGAAAATGACCATCAGCCAATCCAACAATCACGTCACCTAGATCGTGCTCAATCACGCCTCCCATACCATCTCCATCAGATCCATATGATTTAAACTCGTCAGAAGGTTCCAGTACAAAAAACGAACCCTCACGACTTGGCCGAAACAACTTGTCCAAGCCCATGGGCAATTGCTCTAATGCTTGTCTCATCTGTTGTTCACTATCGAAAGCACCATCTTTAGGTCCTCTGTATACATATTCTCTACCATAATCATCGAGCTCCTTTTTTTCAGGAGGTCTGTTGAGTTTCAAACTTGAAGATTTACTTGGTTGAGGTCTTCTGCTAGGATTTTCATTCGCGAAGTCCATGTGCTCGTCCTCAATACCTTCATTGTTGGTCATGTATGCTTCCCAAATTAGTTGCACGTCTTTGTTACTGCTCATATACTTACTTATCATGTACAACCTATGTTGCATCAGTTTATCACTAAAAAAGTTTGGATTCAATCATCGTGTGGCAATGGCATAAGTAACTATATGTATTATGATTTATTTAATGGTGATGCTGACGGTATGATCAGCACTCATATGTACCGGACTTTCATGCCTAAGGATTCTATCAAGTTCACGGGCATGAAGAGAGACATCAAGTTGCTCAGACATGTCACTAAAGCTCATGACAGTATCATAACTGTATTTGATGTGTCTCTCGCGAGTAACGACGATTACGTGGAGAAGATTTTGCAGAATAATAATAATATCAGGTGGTTTGATCATCACGACCCAGGAGAGACTGACTTTGGAGGTAGATTGATGGCTAAGATTGACACTGATCCGGATTGTTGTACTGCTATACTGGTTGATAAACATCTAGATGGATTGTACCGACCGTGGACAATCGCTGCAGCGTTTGGTGACAACTTGCATAAGCAAGCAGAAGAGATGAACCCAAACATGTCTCAAGAGAGAATGGACACATTGCGTACCATAGGTGAGACGTTGAATTATAGTGGTTATGGTAATACTGAGGATGACTTGTTAGCACAACCTATAGACATATATGAGGACATGGCTCAATATCGTAATCCGTTCAATTACTTCAGAAGAAGCAGATTGTTTCACTCCATACATGATCAAATGTTAGCAGACAAAGAGCAGTTGTCTCGATCCGCAGTGTTGTTTGATGAAGAATTCGGCATGGTGGTACAATTGCCTAGTTCTGTAGCTAGTTCACGATACAGTGGTATATATAGCAACGACCTGGCCATGAGTGATCCAGACAAAGCGTTTGCTATAGTAACTGCAAACGGAGAAGACTTCAAGGTTAGTATCAGAGCTCCAATCAACAGACCAACTGGTGCAGTCACGTTAGCCAATCAATTTCCAACAGGTGGAGGAAGAGAGAGGGCTGCTGGCATAAATGTACTACCTCAAGACAAAATACATGAGTTTTATAGTGGTTTTAGTGATATTTTTAATGTATAACAATTAGTTGCTATTTCTCTGTATTTATGTTATAATTATATATATGGACGAACTCAACAGAAGACAATTTGTAACACAACTAGCAAAAACGTGCCTGGGTGTGGGTATGTTACCTCTCACGCAGAACTACATGCATGCTGATCAACTGAAAACATCACGTGTCATGGCCAAAGCGCAACATGTGATATACTTGAACATGAGTGGAGCCATGAGCCATGTGGACACATTTGATCCAAAACCAGGCACAACCAGTCAAGGACCTGTACAACCAATACAATCAAGCGCGGATGATATACAACTGTCTGAGTACTTACCGAACATAGCATCACAAATGCATAACGCAGCACTGATCAGATCTGTCAAATCAAGTCAAGGTGCACATGAACAAGCCAGTTACTTGATGCACACCAGTTATCAAAAGAGAGGCACAATCTCGCACCCCACATTCGGTAGCTGGGTGAGTAAATTAAAAGGTAGTAAAAACACAACAATTCCCAACCACGTGAAGATCGGAGGAGGTCCTGGGCATGCTGGTTATCTAGAAGCCAAACACGGGCCAGTGCCAATTGGCAATCCAAAAGCCGGTCTGGCTAACAGCAAGCTGGCTGAATACTTAGGCACCAGTCGATTCGACCGCCGGCTCATGGTGTCATCTGCAATGAACAAGACTTTCACGGAGAGTTATCCGCAAAAGAAAGTGAGAGCATACACAGATCTATACAAAGATGCGGTCAAGTTGATGAGAAGCACCGATTTGCTAGCGTTTGATATAGAATCTGAACCAGAGAGCATGCACGAGTTGTATGGTGATAGTAATTTTGGTCAAGGTTGCCTGCTAGCCAGACGATTGATCGAGCATGGTGTGCGTTATGTGGAGGTGACCAGAGGAGGTTGGGACACACATGATGATAATTTTGAAAGAGTCGCGGACAATTGTCTGGATGTTGACAATGCTGTTGGCGCGTTGCTCAGAGACCTGGACAGAAGAGGGTTACTGAGCACCACGCTCGTGGTGATGACTTCTGAATTTGGTCGCACTCCGGATATCAATCCCAGAGACGGTAGAGACCATTGGCCTAATGCATTCAGTGCCATGTTCGCTGGAGCTGGTATCAAAGGAGGTACATTGTATGGTAGTAGTGATGAGTTAGGCAAACGAGTTGCCGAGCATCCAACCAAACCAGAAGACCTGAATGCTACAATAGCACATTTAATGGGTATGTCCACTCTGGATATTCATTACTCACCTAGTGGCAGACCCTTCAAGGTGGCTCATGAGGGCACACCTGTTATGGATATAATCAATTGAGAGAGCAATATTTAAAGCTCACAGAGATGTGGCAGAATGCTCAGTACAATGAAGTTGGTAGATATATCAACAATGCTGGTTGGTTACCTAGAGAGATGGCTGAGTTTTGTGCATACTTCTGTAAATACCTGGGAACAAATCAGTTAAATATTCTTTATAAGTTCATTTAAGATTATAAATACTGTATATGAAACCTGATGAAATTTACTTACGATATCAAGCGTATCAACATCTATTAACAGAAGGATACACTTCTGAAGATGCTAGAGAGATGATATCAGAAGGAAAGTGGGATAGAGCTAAGGCTTTAGGAGCTCTAGCTCTAGGAAGCACCGGATTGTTAGGTGGTAATGCTGCTCACGCTTCTAGTGCGATGGACAGAGACGCTGATCTTCAGATGGCTCAATCGATTGAAGACAAGGGCAGGGGAATCAATTGGGGTAAGAAGAACATCAGAACCGGAAAGAAGGACATGCTTCCTAGTGGTGGTAGTAAAATTTTCACTGGATCTGATTTTGGTATGACTCATGATGAGTATCTGGAGTTGATAGATCAATACAAAAGATCGTTGTCACAATTTAATGATTTCCGAGATATGATAAAGATGGCATCAGAGGATGCACGAAATGCTAGTATTGAGGATCACGTCAAGAGAGCTCATGTAAAAGGTATTTTCAAGGGAATGGAAATAGAGGATGCAATGGAACGCGCAGGTGTTTTAGATAAGAATCTAAGTGAGTTCTCTGATATGATGGAGAAGACGATCAAGGAGATGATACAATTCCTCACTAGTTTGGACCGTGCTGGTTATATTGACTGGAGCAAATAAACTAACGGGAATACTATATTAATTCATTTAGACTGATAAATAATAATATGAAAGACAAAGACGCATTACTTTTATGGGAATCCTATTTAGAGAGTACAAAACCGGACTTCGCTGACATTGACAAAGATGGAGACAAAAAGGAGTCCATGAAGAAGGACGCTAAAGACAAAGAAGAGGACGAAGAGACTGTTGAAGAAACAAGCTCTGGTAATTTACGTGCAGCTAGGACTGACGAAGAGAATGAAGCTGCTGACAAAGAGGAAGCTGACAAAAAGAAGGGTGACGATGGAGAAGATGTAGTTGAGGAAGAGATGTATGATTGTGTTAGAGATTATATGAGTGATGGTTACTCACGCGCTGAGGCAGAGAAGATGTGCAGTGGCAGGGGACACGAGGAGCAGACTAAATCTGGCACATTAGCAGAGTCAGCAATGCCTGAGGATGATGTTTTCAGTGCTATTGAGATGGCTGAAGGTGGAGATTACAGAGGTGCTATTGAAACAGCAGTATCTGCTATTGCTAACCACATGTTAAATGACATCGAGAATACTGGGAACGGTCCATTGGATGAAGCTGAAACAGCTGATGTATGGAACATCAAGGATGGTATCAAACTTGCAATGGAAGATTTATTCGGAGGAGCTAATGCAGAAGCATACGAGGCATTAACTAAAAATTTACGTAACGCTTTTCATAAGAGTAGCAACGAACCAGCTATCGATGAGTACCAGCCAAGCCCTGAACAGGATTTAGGTTATTAATAAAGCAGAATGACTCTAAGAGAGTTGATCCACTTTGTAATGGATCGCGGAAAGTCCACACACACCATAGGTTACATACACACATTTGATCCCAGGTGGAAGGAACGACCAATAGATGATGTGTTTCACAAGTACACCAATGCATTGAGAGAACTTCTAGAATTGTCAGGTGGTGACGAGCTTGAAGGTCATTCTATAGTTGTAGAAGGCAATGTACAAGATGGAGAAGAATTCACAGATGTGTACATAGGCAATGGTGATGACAAGTGGAGCACTAGTTTTGTAGATTGGAATGAGTTGATAGACCTGCCAGTTGTAGACATGACCAGTGTGGAGCTAACTGAGATGTTGGCTCATGTGTTGTATGATATTACGTTTTACGGATTCACTAGAAAAAGTGTGATGGACAGTGCTGAGAGTCTACATGAAGTGATGAAAGAGGACACAATATTCTATGATCTTAGCAGCTTCACTGGTGATATCGATGTAGAGTAGTTGCACTTCACACAGATTGTCTTTATAATTGTTATATGAAGTACAATCCAAAGCAACGCAGAAAGCTCCGAGCCACAAAAGCATACAATAACAACACCTTTCTCAACAGCCGGGAAGCTAGAAGTCTTCGTATACAGTGTGAGATGATTGAGCCTGGTATTCGATTGAAGCGGCTGGGTGTTGATCACATGATAACATTTTTTGGAAGTGCCAGACCAAAAGAAGATGACCAGAATTATATAGATGCAAGGAATCTAGCGAGGATGTTAGGAGAGGTTGAAGGAGCAACAGGAGACGTTGGTATTAGCTCTGGTGGCGGACCTGGCATCATGGAGGCAGTTAACAGAGGAGCAAGAGAGGGAGGCGCCAAGAGCATAGGCATGGGCATAAGTCTGCCATTCGAGCAAAGAAACAACGAGTATGTCAGCAGTGATTTAGATTTTGAGTTTCATTACTTCTTTACAAGGAAATACTGGTGTGTTTATCTGACCAAAGCGTATGTTATAATGCCTGGTGGTGTTGGCACGTTGGATGAGATGTTTGAGATTTTAACTTTGATACAAACTCAGAAAATGCCCGCGGTACCTATTGTGTTGTTCAATAGTGATTTCTGGAACAGAGTAGTTAACTTTGATACTATGATCGAATACGGTACAATCTCACCAGAAGATGTGAATCTATTTAAAATTACTGATGATTATGATGAAGCTGTTAGTTATATCAGTGATAATATTAACTTGGCACCTAAATAGTTATATGAAATCAAGTAAAGGAGAGCCAATCGTACTCATCAATCTTCTTTTCATAGTAGCTATCATGATATGGGCAGCAGTGTATTATGTCAATCATGTTCAAGAGTTGAGAGAGGTGATCGACGTTCAGGATGAAGCGATTCAAATGCAACGCGTTGAAATCGACATGTTGAATCGAGTCTTTCTTCCAGGATTACCATACACTCCGGGAAACACAAACCCGTTGTATAGACCTAATTACAATACTGGTGACAACTCTAATGCTAATATGAACAATGAGTAGAAAGATAGAACGCGAACCACGACCAGACATATATCGTCTGATATATAGACCTGGGAAGTGGACCACAAAAGGAGAGAGATTTTTTAATACATTCACTGCCGGAGAGGCATTAGATGATTTGTACCATGCATTCAGGACAGGTAAAGTCAATGCACCGTGCTTGACATTAGTAACAATAGATGTATGGAACCCGTACTCAAACAAATGGGAATGCCGGCAGATTGAAGCTATTCAAGAGACAACTATCAAGCCACCTCAAATGACTATCAAAGGTAGATCTATATACATATGCAATGAAGAAGAAGGACCAACGGGTAATTAGTGCAATAAGGCATGATTTGCTGAGTGAGCTCCATCGCCATGAAGATATACTGATCAAATCTCTCGAGATACAAGTGAGCAAGCTGGAGTTCTCTGCTTTTAAATACAAGGAGCAAGAGGTGTATGATGATCTGCTGGACATGAAGAGAGCATTAAATATACTCAAGTGTTACTTCGAGGTTACTCACACTGACGATTGTTAGTCTGTGTTAAACCTTACCAGTTGCTGGGACTATCTCAACATCAGCAGAGTCATTACGACCAGGAGGAGTCTTATCATTGTTTGCTTTTCCTATGTCACGAACACTATCATTAGTATCCATTAAATGCATAGCTGCATTCTTGAATAAATGACTGTGATCTTTGGCGACAACATGATCAACATTACTGTCAGTAATTAACGTTAATGTTGCACCGGACCAACTAGCATGGTTGTCACTAGCATCTGCAGCATCAACATGTGACCCACCTCTGAGATTACACTTAAATGTTAAATTTTTGAGCAATTTACTGTACAATTTAACCAGTTCAGTTTCATGTATCTCCACAGGAGCTGTTATATGTTGACAAGTTAGCTCTCCTTCAACGTGAAGACCTCCTCCCACTATGACATTCTGGCTCACTCCTAAGTTACTGTCAACCATCACCTGACCTCTGTCACGTTGCCGGATTGATATGATGTCACTCACTATGTTGAGTCTCTTGCCACCATCTATATTGACTTCATTCTGACTGCCTATATTGACCTGATCTCCTGCTACGTTAATTTGAGTGCCTCCGATCTCAACTCTGCCTAAAGTCTTGATAGCTATACCACCGGCACCAACATGAACATTCCATCTGTTGGTAACATTGAGAGAATAACTACCACCAGGTAGATCATCCACATGTACTGGTTCTATCAAAGGAGATGGTTTTTGACTGGCCAACACACCTTCTTTGTGGATGATCATGCTGTCACGATACATCTTACCAACAGGATCAGTTCTGATACTAGGAAAGTCATTCATCACCATTCCTATATTTTCTATCTTGTGTTTAGCTACATTTATAATCTCACAACCTCCTAATCCTAACATGCTTTCAATTGGAGCTAGTTTTTCAGCTGTGATTTTTAGTAACTTTTCAAAATTCTTATCACTTTTTTTCTCCTCAACCTTCCATGTACCTTCCATTGTGCTAGGACTAAGACCACTACCATTACAAACCGGGCATGTCTCACCAAATATTTTACCCTGCCCACCACCGTGAGATTGAGAGCTTTGATATCCTTCATTCTTGAACTTGTATTGTATAGCATTAGGAGATGACGGTACACCTAGATCACTACGACCAATTGGATTGAAAAATCCTTGCTGGTTGTTACCGGTAGCAGCCGATGATGCACCATTACCACCACCCCAGCTGGTGTCAGTCAATCCTGTATATCGAAATTGATTACGCAAGCTCCAGTACTTTATACGGTCATCATCATTACACACAGGACAAGGCAAGAATGTACCGGTTTGGGTTGATTCTAACACACCATTAGACCAACTAGGACCGTTTATCCTTTGTATCTCGAACAATGCCTTAACTTCAGCTAGAGATCTCATCTCATCTCTCCATTGTAAGTGATAATTATAATTCTGGTATCCTATTTTCTTGTAACTGTCTCCTCTGACTATATAATCTAAATCCCGCTCAGTGTATATGTTACGAAAACCTTTGACTGTGTCATAATAATCTTCTTGAATCAATCGCTGACTGTTACGTGTCGCGAATTCTATGTTGGTATGATTGTTGAACTCAATAAACGATCCACTGAAGTGAGTCATTTTTAACACTTCCTTGTTGTCTGTGTTGACAAACTCTAATGCTCCGCCTTTCTGATTTATCACGTATTTGTTACGATACGTCTCAGTGTTGTTGTCGAACATCTTCTCTTCCTTGTTGCTTATGTTCTCATATGTACCTGGGTAATCAGATCCATGTTCATCATTACAGTCATATATACCCTTCCAATCCTCTTCACCATGCATCACACCAAACACAACTGGTTGCATGTGATCGCCATCCTGAAAGAACACCCACACATGGCTACCTACATTAGGTATGCTGAAGCTACCTTTGGCTAGATTACTATACGTGTTAGGTCTGTAGTTGTGTGCATATTTGTTAGGGCGATTCACGCCGTTGGCTCTGTCACCAGGTTCTAGTTCAGAAAACAGATCAGCATCAATATCATCAGGATTTTCTGTGTTAGTGAATGCATCCTTGGTCCATGTAGGATGAGACTCATACACCTTGCCAGGACTCTCACCTATATGCTCATCATTGAGCTTGTATTTCTTCTCCACATCTGTCTGATGCTTGTGAGGTTGTATAGTTTCGTTTCGATTGCTATCGCTTATCGTGCCAATTTGCTGATGAGCATTATACTTACCACTTCCGGAAGCACCTATCAACGGCATGCTGTTCTCAGCCCATGGTAACACGGTCTTAAGCTCTGGTAAGATTTTCTCTAGATCACTCTGTATATTCTTACCTAAAAATCTGAAACTCTTGTCAGACAGCTCTGAAAACCAGTCCTGATAAACATTAGCTTGTATGTGTGGTACATACACTTTTACACGACCTCTAAAATCTGGGTCATTGTTTTGGATAACTATACCCAAGTACATTCCTGTGTATTCATTCATATCAAAGATTAAAAGCTGCTATCAACATAGGATCAAAATCACCATCTCTCCCAACATATTCCAAATTTTCTATAGTTACCGGGTCATCGTAGTTGATTGTAGCCATCAACAGGAATTCATGAGGGAAATATGATTTGTTCATGTTTACGTTGAAGTTAGGTATTGGTACGATGATCTTATTGTCCGGGTCCCATTCGACTTGCGCGGCTTTGGCATAATCTTTTCCCCATCCGAACTCTTTGTTTATTAAAAGGTTTTTCTTGCATGCTTCTGAGAAGACCGGTGTAAATAACTTCCACCAATAACTTATACTGGAAGTTGAGAAATTGCTAAACACTCCAATGTCATCAGTCCCGGTACCGGGTTGTACGTTCTCGTATCCTTTGATCTTGGGTAACCCGCCGTTCAAGTTTATATCTTCCGGAATTTCGAACTCATCATTCCATATCCGGAAGAATTGCTCCATTCGCTCCGTCCCGGTTGTTCGGATTGCATTATCGTATGACCATACCCTCGATCGACCTCCAAATGTATTAGGATACCTATCGCGGAGAATATCTTTGTATGGATCTTGAATCCAACTACGGGCTCTGATTGAGGGTTCATCGCTAGAGATGTCCCCACAGCCATTATTCTTCCATAGATCTATTGTCATTGTCATCAGCTTACGATACGCCATGACACGGACTGTGTCACCTAGAATCCTTTGCGCTGAAATTGTTGGTAGGTTGGGGAATCTTTTAGGAAATGATATGTGGTTGATTATCGCGTTAGTCTCGACTTGAATGTCACTCAGTCGGCGAAGCATGGTGTCATGTAGGAACAACATGTATTCCAGGTAATGCCATTTCTCTGATATCGGGCATCTCTCTACCTTTTGACTCACAGTGGTCACACTGTCTGCTTGAGTCACTGTTTGTACTGTTCTGACTTCCTTGTTTATTGTGACAGATGTCTTGACAGTCTCTTGTTTGGTCTCTTCTTTGACTTCAGCTATTATCTTTTCCTTCTGCACCTTGGCAACCTCTGGATCCTTTAACGCAGCCACTCTCTCCTTGGGGGTAAGAGCCTCTGTCTTACTCTTTATCTTGTCATCCATCTTCACACCGACAGCACTAGCTTTGCCGGCAAATTGCTTACCACAATCCTTCTCAAGTGCAGCTGCGCGTGCGGCTTCTGCTGCGAAAGGTCCGTTGTATTTACCTTTCACGTTGTTGAGTGTGTCTTCAGGACTGTTAGGCACAAAACTCTTGGCTTTTGCTAATGGATCAAATCCAGTGATCCTGTCTTTAAGATTGGACAATCCACTCACTGCTGAATCAACTCTGCTGGTTATAGATCCAGCAATACCTTCAATTGCATCTCCAATTTTACCAGCGATAGCATCTGGAGAAAAACTGTCTCCTAATTTCTTGGCGTTTGATGTGATCAAACCACCAGCTCCTTTGAGAGAGTCTGACAATGTAGATTTGCTCACTGGAGCTTTCAAATCATCTAGACTTTTGCCAGCTGGGAGGTTACCCTTGAGCTTGCTAGTGTCAAGCTCTGGTACTTCAGGTGGTTTTATCTCGTCACATCCCATATATATTACTTATACGGGGTGCTCTGTAGTTACAGCTATTTACTCAATTGTTCTACCTTGAGGGTCAGTTCGTCAATTTGCGCTTGTTGTGACTTTGTGACTTCTATCAATAGTGCGGTCAACTTTTCATATTTGACCGCTTTGTACCCGTCATCACGTGTGGCTACTATGTCAGGTAATACTTGTTCAATTTCTTGCGCTATCACTCCTACATCATGACCAGTGTGAGAGTATTCGTCATTGTCTTTCCAATCAAACTCATACCCACCTATTTTAGACAATTTCTCAATTGGGTCAGATATTGGTGTGACATTCTCTTTGAGCCGCTCGTCAGAAGACGAGAATGCTATAATATCTCCAGATGCGTTGATGTCACCAACGACCTCCATTCCGGTACCTGCTTTCAAGCTGTTTTTAACCAAAGTTTGGGTTGTCGATACTTCAACATATGATACTCCGGCCGTCGCAGTGTTCGGCTCGCGGAAAATTCGGAATGTGTCACCGGTGTTGTCGATAGCCCATAACGGCGCGGCATTTCTGCTTATAGCGGTGCCTCCAACACCGGTTCGATCTACACTGATCAAGCTGATTCTAGGAGCCGCTCCGCCGGTTTTGAAGCCATCACTTGTTATTTCAATTTTATTACTGGCCATCACGCGTACACCGTCATCAGTCGAACCAGAGTTATAAGCAATTTGCAAATACCTATCCAGCGCCGAAGTTGCATGACTACTGTATATTATCCGCGCGCCAAAATCACTTCCTTCCCCGGCAGTTTCGCCGGCGGTGCTTATGGTGTGACCAAAATCAATGTAAGCGCCACTTTGGCCTTTGAGCTCCATGTAAGCATTTTGATTGCTCCCGGCTGTATCTAGACCCAAGTGAGCTCCGTAAACTTTGCCTTTTTTACTGTTGAGACCAGTCACAGTCAATCCTCCTCCAGTGACTGTGGTTCCAGTGGCTGATTGCAAACGAACATCAGCCGCGGTGTTGATTAAACTGAACTCGTTACCGGTTTGGATGATCCGACAGATGTGATCTGACCAAGTACTGGTGCCTGTGTTAGGTGCACCTGGACCAAAATCTATATATGATCCGGTCACTCCTTTCATCTCCATGAAAGCATGATTTGAACTATATCCGAGATGTGTCCCAGGTCTGTTAACATATGTATGAGCTAGGGCACCTGTGACTGATAATCCGGAATTGTTAACATCAACTGCCGCACTAGATTGAAGTGTGATCACACCGTTAGCACCATCAATTCCACCTCCCCCGGCATCACCATTCCCCTTGGTACCAGAGGCTAATGTTATATTACCTCCCCGGCCACCGTTCTGACCGATAGTTGCATCCGCACCATCACCGGCGGTTAAATACAAATCTCCACCAACACCCCCAGCTCCACCAGGATTGTTTCCCCTGTTGTTAGCTAGTCCTGTTTTGATGTGTATATCACCAGCTTGTGCAGCGCTCTCGTCATGGACATTGGCTGTTTTAATCTCGATATTCTTTTGTAGAACAGGAGTGATAATCTCCACACCGGTGGAGTTAGGATTGACCGTCAATGCCGTGTCATACGTGTACGGTGTGGTTGTTCCATTACCACCTGTTTTGTAGTACCAGTTAGTGTCACCTGTGTCTGTAATAGCAAATCTTTTGAAGCCTTGTGTGAACGCTCTCAAATAGTCAACATCACCAGGATACTCGGTGTCAGGATCAAATTCATCAGTACCTGTTTTGTTTCCACCTAAATCATGCAGATTGTCTAGATCATTGATAGCAGTCCAGTATGTGTCTCTGTCAACATCAATCACACCACCTAAACTTCCCCATTGATTACCAGGACCGAATCCTTCAAATGTACTCTGTGTGGTGTTGTATCGTATGGTACCTAGTTTTGGTACATACTGTTCGCCAGTTGGTGATGTGGCAGTGATACCAAATGCAGCATTGGTTGGTCGTTCAGATGTAGTACCAACTGGTATACGCAGACCGTCAGTTGATTCTACATAAAGTTTAGTGTGGGGTGTAGATGAGCCAATACCCACATTGCCGTTGTTGATTATTTTAACTTTTGTGGTTGGGGCTGTATCACCATTCCCGGTGAGGAAACTTATATCACCATTACTTGTATCACAATTAACATGGATCGATGAGGAAGAGAAGGGCTTTGAACCGTATGAGGAATTTAAATAAAGACCAGTCGAAGCGAGTGTCAAGTTATCTGTCGTCGCTCCGGTTTGCTGGTTTATGACGCTAGCATTTCTCCATCCGCCGGTGGTGAGGGCGAGAGCATGCTGTCCGGATGGATTTTCAAGAAAATCATTTGCGGTGGCATATTGTGAACCACCACCTTTTCTTATGTCAAGCTTAGCGGAAGGCGTATCAGTACCAATACCTACATAGCCGTTGCTGGCAATCCACATACGCTCATATGAACTGGTTCGAAATGACATGTTATCGTCCGCATGGTCGTATGTTATAGCACCACTATACTCGCCAGTACCGGATGCTGCATCCGCAAAATATATGTTACCTCTAGAGTGATCATCTCCATCTGGTAATGATGCGATAGTTAATCCTGTATGACCGGCAGACTCAACAACTAGATTGTCTGCCTCATCATTATAGTCATCAGGTACGAGTGTTCCCATTCCTATATTGCCGCTAGGCTTGATGACCATATTTTCGACTAGATCGTCGTTACTGGTTGCTGTGTCTAAAGGTGTGGTGAAAAATCTCAAACTACCACCGGTGTGCGTGCTTGAGGCGTTAGTGATACTTGCAGCTATTCTAGCGATGGGAAAGGGGGTGGATATATCATAGTTAACACTTTTAAAGTCGATGGAAGGACCAAAACCAGCATACGGTGCATGGCCGATTCCTCTTGTAGCTGCTAGTGTTAGCATTGGTTGTAATGCAGTTCGAGTCTCAACAGTGGTTCCAGTGTTGAAGTGTCGTTGTACATGTAGAGCTGTGTCTGGATCGTCTGTACCAATTCCAGTCTTACCATCTCCTTGTACTCTGAACACTTCTGTTGATCCGGATGAACCATTGAATAAATTTAAAATAGGAGCAGTTGCTCGTATATCAAAGCTAGTGTCACCTCTATGCACAGTCAATCCGGATTGTGTCTCGTGTTGATCACCTCGATACACATGCAGCTGAGCTGTAGGTGCTTCGATGTTGATACCTGTTTTATTGTCTCCTAGTAATGTGATTCCTGCCAGATCATTGTATCGAAAATTACCTCTAGTTTCACTAGCTCTTTGCGTCTCCGAACATGAATATAATTTAAGTCCATACTCATCGGAGCCTTGATAAAATCCAGCGATCTTACCAAACGATACATCTACTTGGCCAAACGTTAATCCTTGTTCTTGACCTATTGCCATAACGGTATCATTTGTGGTGATTTGTACAATGTCTTGTGATCCGTTTGTATCACCAGCTATTTGCAATCTATACTGTGGTGCGGAATTGTAATTACCCGATCCACGATGAACTCCTATGCCTACATCACCGGTTGGTATCATGGTGATCACATCGAAGGCTCTAGATTGATGAGTGAATCGAAGGCTGTCAGGATCAGTGGTGTAATGTAATGGTTGTCTCATCTGCCATCTCACATCACCACCACTCAAAAATCGTACATGGTTTTGATGATTTTTATTTGTTGAGTTGATACCTATTCCACCAGGGTTATAATTGTGATCAACCATCATGGTGACCAGATCTGAACCAGCTTGGCTCTCCTCAGTATCTGAAATATGAACAGCATACTCAGGACTGCTTGTTCCTATACCCATCTTGGTCATGTCATCTAAATACAAGCTGGCTTGTAGTGTATCATTATTATCTCTGTCCCAGAACACTGCCACTGGTTGTGCTCCTGATTGAGTTACTGTTAAGGCTGGACCAGTTCCAATGTTGGTTATGTCCATTGCACTAGTAGCATGAATGAGCGTGTCAATTTGATTGGTCACACCCTTGACCCACAAATCACCTTCAATATGTGCACTTCCTGCAACGTGAAGCGTGGTGGCTGGGTTGTCGTGTCCTATACCCACTCTTCCATTAGTAGCGTCAACAAACAAAGCGTGTGATGCTAACGCCGCAGTGTGATTCTGTACATTGCCATCAGTACCTGTGTCAGTCGTATCCTGCTGTGGATCTAAATTTTGTGCTACTACTCTGAAGTTGTGATTATTTGCATCTCTATTAAGAACTGTCTCTGTCGGGTCAACATAAAACAAACTAGCACCTGTCAAATCATCATCATCGTTACCTTGTATATCAAGTATAGCTGTGTCATCTCCACCTCCTGGACCACTCAATGTGATCATGTCAGTACTCGTGTCAACAAACAACATCTTTTCACTCTTATCAGACTCGATTCGAAAATCAGTATCACCATTTCCGTCATCATTAATAACAACTTCTGTTCCATCTCCTTTGACTAGTATTGAAGTGGTGTTTGTGTTAGATTCAATTCTAGTGTCTATCAAATTGCTATCCTCATTGATCACTACTGCGGTTGGACTGACACTCAGTAAACTTGCACCAGACAGACTGACGTTATCATTACCAGTGACAGTAAATAGATCGGTATCATCATTAGCTGCTCCGTTGATAGTAACATGATCCTCACTAGTATCTACATATAACATATGAGGTGTGGTATCACCCTCTACTCTAAAGTCAGTGTCACTATTACCATCACCATTAATGACCACCTCACTACCGTCACCACTCACTACCACCGCCTGAGTGTTTGTGGATGTCCTGATTATTGTATCAACATCAGCTTGATTCTTGTTAACCACAAACACGTCTTGTGTGTCATCCTCTTTCATCTGTAGCATGTCAACACCACCTACTCGGAAGTTAACCTCGTCATAATCCTGATTTGGCGGGGTTATCGGTGGTGTGATCGATCCATCAGCATTCACGTGATGTGCTTTGGTGTCAGTACCAAATAACATGTACGTGTCTGTGTCGTCATTATGATAGATATAATCCTCAATACCTACTTGACCACGAACGTCTAGATCAAAACTAGGAGACTCTGGATGATTAGCATGCACACCGAGATGATTCATCCCAATACCAACTCTACCAATTTCATCAACAATAAATGTTCTTGCTCCAGGAGCCGAACTGGTGTGCATTGTCAATGTACCACTGTCATGTATCACCAAGCTACTTGTGTCATACACATGGATATCAGACTTGTTTAAAAACCTTACATGAGTGTTGTCATATGTTACGTACTCTGAATTACGAAACACAACGTTTTGTATGTGTAACTCATCACCGGCATAGTAATCGTATGGTACAAGTTGATAGTTTCCGGTAACTAAATGAACTCCATGGGTTCTATTAACCCAATCGTAGTATGCTGTTGGCTGATATTGATGTGACATGTCTTAAGTATTTATTGCTCAGACGTGCCGTTCCTACTGTTTTATACCACTGGAGGTTCTTCAACTGGTGGGGCTTCTGCTCCTGCATCACCCATGTCATCAGGCATTCCACCGAAATCAGGTGGAGCACCTACATCACCAGCTGGTGGCAATGCTCCTCCCATGTCGCCTCCCATTCCCATGTCTCCTTCACCTTCAGCACCTTCAGCACCTTCCATAGCATCTCTCCAGTTGGGTCCTTGGCTCTCAATTTGTGTTAACTCCCACATTAATTCCTTGTCTTTCTTGAGGAACGCACGATTCGCGATAACATCTTTGTCTGTCCAGTCTAGATATTTCTTCTGACAGTATGTATTGGATATCATGTCATTACCAGACATTGTAGAGAAATTACCACTCTTGATCTCAAAAATCTGCTGCTCACGCATGGCATGAAAGCTATTTGGTGGATTGAACTCAACATGAATATTATCTTCTTTGAGGTCATACTCTTTCCACAACTTTTTCATCTTTAGTTGTGTTATGAATGTATTCTTAAGAGCTTCAGCAAATCTCTGATGCTGTCTCATGATAAATTTAGCGAATTTTAATTCTTCGCGTAAAATCTCTGTACCGTCACTGTAGCTAGCTTCCGCTTCTAGACGACTACCAGGGACTTTGAGAGCTTTGTATAGTTTCTTGACAAAATACATCAAGTCAGTCAATTCACCAAGATTTGCTCCACCTGCTAATTGTGACACCTCTGTTCCAGTGTTACCGGTTCTTTTGGCAAACCAAAAGCTGTCCAGCATGCTTTGGGGATTGAATGAATTCACTTGACCGTCTTGAGCTGCATCAAATGTCTTTCGGTTCCAGTAGTTGTGCATCAGTTTTTTGAGATATGCTTCAGCTTTCGGTGGAGGCATGTTACCTACGTCGACATTGAACACTAATTTCTCTGGCGCTCGGACCAATCTATATATAACGATACTGTCTTCTACCATTGTCAACTGCCTGTAAGCTCTTCTGCAATTCTCAACGAATGGCAACCTTAAAGTCTTGTCACCGTTCCATATACCACTGTGTACGTATGTGCATTGATTCTTGTCAAAGGGTATATACTCGTACTTCTCAACCTGTTGAGTTTTTGGATCAATAATTGGTTGTCGGTATAGGTACCCTTTGATCAGTGTGTTTTGTACGTTATCATATATAGGATCTATCAACTCTGTTGGTATCACTAGTATACCTAAGATTCCCTGATCTACATGCTCTTCATGTATGATATGCTCAAAGTACACCTCTCCATCAACTAACAAGCTTCGATAATATTCCCATCCCTTGTTATCAAAGTCAAAATACCTCATCAGCTTGTCAAACTCTTTGGTTAGTTCTGCTTTAGCTGATTCAGTTAAATCTGAATCTCTAAAATCTATATTAACCAACTTGCCGGTGTTCTCATCAACATTTATAGAGTCATCACAAATTTCATCTAGAGCATCACCCACTTCAGCATACTGAGCCATTATACGATAATCCATCAATCTCTTGTACTTGTCTTGATCAACGTTCGAGTACATATACGAGTGATAATTCTTGTCAATAGCAACTGCACCAACACCCTGGTCCCAGGTCATTGTTTGCTGTGTTATACTAGACTTTGATAACGCTACATCCCTTTTCACTCCTCCGGAGTTATGAAAGTACTTGTACTTAGGATTTAAATCCTTGATCCCATCTGTTATATAGTTGGAACTATAAGGCATACGGGAAGCCACATATGACATGAAGTTTCTACCGAATGTAGATTGTTTTCCTGAATTTTGATTGCCCATCTATACAATATTTATGCCCTAGGCTGTGTTTATCAATGTTCTATCTATCAATTACAACGTTTGATATGTAGCGTGGTGATTGAGTCTCTAGCACTAGTAACTGTTTATTAACTCCTGTCACATCAGTATATAACTTAGATTCAACGAGCTTCAACCCGCCCAGCCCGGACTGTACCGAATAAGGTATCGTTTCGATATTTAATGTGTATACGATCATACTAAAATCACTATACACAGCACTTATCGTCGAACTGTATGTATGTTCAGCCGGTTTGTCAAATTTATACAAGTGATTGAATCCAAATACACGTGGATCTCCAAAATCTGATTGATCTGGTAACTCTGTTATATCAACTGTCAGAGCACCTAAACCATCATCTATAACGCGGTCATTTACATAAATATCCGAACCGTCAGCCGGGTCAAACAGAATTTGAGCTAAGTGAAACCCTGAGCCGCTAACCGGTATGTATTTAGTGTCAATACTCAAGTCTAGGTTGTATCCAGAGAGTGAGTATCCTATCATTGAAGATAATGATAATGTTTGTGTCTTCACCTCACTAGCAGAGGTAGGTATCAATTGATCTCCACCTTCAAGACGGATTGTTCTGCTGATCACAGGATCATCCCACACCTCACCAGGTCGGATATACTTGGTTACACTATCACCATGATACACACATGCATCAATTAATCTCATGTTGAGTTTGTCTTGTTTAAAATTATTAGTAAACACTGCATATATCTCATCATCAACTCCGGATAATATACTACTATAAGACACATTATATGTGTCTGTCTTATCGTTATATTTAATGATAGGGGTGTCAATTGAATCTACTACGTATCCGGACAAGTCGTCCGTCAGAGCGAAGGAATTTATTGATTCTGGATAGTCATTGTTAGGAAATGATTGTCTGTATTGTAATGTCTCTAGATCTACTGTGTATATCCGCGGATATACAACAGCACCTGACACTGACGTGAACCCAGTGACTAATTTATGGTCATCCTCGTTAAAGAACCAACCTAGCGGTTTTTCTAGATCAGATCCGTTGTTAGTTCTCAACAGAACATTTGTAGTGTTGTTAGGTAGTAGTGTTGATGTCACATCATCGAAGTTTATCTTCTCTATCAGTAGATGAGATAGTGTGGATATTAATATATTATCATATAGTACATCCATATCAATAATATTGCCACTTGTTATATCATCAAGTATCACGTCATGATCAGAACTGTCAAAGAAACCAAAATTCTTCAATACCTCGCTCATAGTTACTTGGATTCGATCAATCTTACTACCATTGTAGCTCCTAAAAAACATCTCACCAGATATGTTAGTTTTCTGATCGTATATAGTTGGTGTTGCGTCAATTTGACTACCTGGTACTTCAGAATATTTCGTACGAGACACAGTCAAATCTTGATCGTAATAAGGTGCTTGATTAGTATTGTATATATAATCACCAACTTGGTTCTCGCAGAATGTATCTGAAAATAAACTACCATCGATATTTGATCCTTGTATTATCTCATTCTCACTAGTACTTCCATCAAAACCTAACTCCTCCCATTCCTCGCCAACACCCGGGTTTATATACTGTTCATATGAATCCTGTGTATCTCCTGTTAACGGATTATGGTTAGATATGTAAAACCCGTCTATTATCTCTTCTGATGGATCATTGAACGAGTAACTGTCTATCACTTCACACTTGAATGATGATGGATCTATAACACCACATGCAGTATCAGTGAATATCCCTCCATATGCTTGGGAATCATATACTGGTGTCGCTTTAAATCCATGATATGTTATTGGTCTTAGCTCAACTGTATCAGAACCCCGGGCGGGATCCGGATCTACTCCAACATAATAGCTGTTATGCTCTTCATATATAACTTCTCCAAACTCATCTACACCTAGCCGTCTGCGAAGATCTTTAAAAGGTCGAGGTACACGTGATTGTTCATACTTGTTATCGATACCTGGTGAACGACCGCCCTCGTATATATCATACTCAATTCCAGAGTCATACATATCAGGACGTTTAGCCAGAGTGTCACCACCATCCAACACTTGACAACCTACAACTGTTTCAAATTCACTCTCATCAACTCCTGGTCCAAAAGCTAAAGGAGATCGAGGTTTTTGTATTGTCTTGTAAAGCGCGTACTCATTTCCATGTATGTCTGTTCTCCATTTATATAATGTACGGTCTCCAGTTATGAGTGTGTCTATACGTTTATCGAGGTTGTATACATTAGGTCCCTCCTCTGGAAATATATCACTCTGCGACCATTTACTTTTTCTAGGTCCCTCGAAGAAGTCTAAATCATCAGTTGATCTACTCACTCCTACTTGAGGAACTAATGTTATTTCATCTGTAGATGTGTATCCGGAAAACTTGGCTAGATTTTTTGATTTTATTATGTCACCAAATAAACGTCCATTAGAATTATCAACTTTGAGCCAAGTTATATCCTCATCATGTCGAACAGGTAATCCAGTAACTCCAGAAAATACACTATTACCGAATCTACTTGTATCAGGTAGTAATCCAGGAGATTCATCGCTTAGATATATCGGACTTGGCGTTTTACTATAGAACGTCAACACTCTAGATTTGCTCGGAATATTGTAACCGCCAATTTCCTCTATTGTCTTGTAATTATCACGATTATCAGATGTATTGTTGATTACTGGGTGATATCTGTTGTATATATTTCGCCATGGTTTGGTTACATCTGACAATTTCGTTACATTACCACCCGATAATTGCATCACATCAGCTCCCAGCATAGTGTTGACATAATCAGGTAGCCTTATATCATTTAGATTGTCCTCTGCTTTGATATAATTGAAAAACTCACTGTAATTTAAACTCTCGAGAGTTTTTGATGATTCTACCTGTAGTGTCGATTGGTTTGTTAGTATGATGTTGATACTGTCTGATATTTTTAAAACAGGTGCGCATTCCTCCAGGGTATTTGCAATTATACTTTCAATACCAGCGAATGTCTCTATGTTGATTGGGATGATATCATCCTTAAAGTACGACTGTGATAGGTCATACAGCTCAACCAATTTCACATTATAATCAATTGCTTCGGATTCATGTGTACCTGCATCTATATTACCGGATATGAGATTATGCAAGCTAGGAGCAACGATTTGATGTGTTATCTCTCCGGCTACAGATCTCTCAATACCTTCAATTGATCCACTAGATGACCTTCTAACTTTCTGCTGCTTGATAACATCACGTTCTCTCGCGTAATACAATGTTATCTGTTTTATCTTAGCTGCGAAGAAAGGTAGTGCTGATTCTACATGTCTCGGGTCCTTATAGTTGATGTTCGATAAAAATCGTTTTTCTTCGTCAGTTGTGTAGTTTAGCGCTATATCCTTTATTAGCGTTCTGTACTGACTTGTTATGATGCTAGTTGTGTCTCGCTGAACTTGTTTGATACTGGCCCATCGGCGTAGATACACATTATAGTGATAAGTTAAATCATTACTACCAGAGAATTGCTCGTTAACTCTAGATATCCACTCGATATATGTTAGTGGTTGGTATTTGTCATCTAGATCGCTACTTGTATAGTCACTAACGTCACCGATAATACTATTTATCGGTGTATAGTCTCTAGTTTCATCTATATTAACACTCATTTGCTATTACTTAGTGAATCGTTCCATGTATTAATACTATCCATTCCGTCAAAGAATTCCAAGCCCTGTCTCAACTGCCGTTCCAGTATTATCTCCATCAACCCGTTAGGTTTCGACCACTCACTATATGATGACAACGAGTGATCTAATGTATTGTTGCTAGCATCCCAATCTATCACACTAGATTTGTACTCCACCGTCGTGTTACCAGCTGATATATATTCATACATTGAATAATACTGCCATGCATTTCCGTCTTCCGGAAAACTCAAGCCCCAACCAAGCGGGTCAATCTGTTGATGAGAGCTTAGTGATATGTTGATGTTGTATGATGTTACACCATCAAATTCAGTCGAGTAGTGATCCACATCATCGATGTACCTCACAACAATCGCTCCGGATTTGGACGGGTCATTCACGCTCTGGTAGTATAATGTATTAGGTATTGGACCGAATATAGGATCATCATCAGTCTTTATTACCATCTGACCGTACTCAGAGCCCTGATTGGATACATATCCATCTAGTCGGATCGCGGAAGGCCCGGGGGTGGTTGTTATCTCTATAGGATCCCCCGGGGAATCTATATTGAACCTGTACGTACGGTTTCTAAATAGTGTTAATGTTGGGTTGGCACTGGGTGAACCCATTAACGTTATTACACCATCGTCATTTATATCGAATATACCGTGTTGGTATGATTGATCAGATACATACTCATCTAACCATCTC
>ERZ887849.1162-NODE-1162-length-25883-cov-114.200364_pt1 | contig 25883 bp, 25 predicted proteins | sample MGYA00521267_ERZ887849 | MGnify/ENA primary metagenome ERZ887849 (study PRJEB32303, sample SAMEA104408601) | aquatic metagenome | biome: Brackish water; feature: Pelagic; material: water | place: Baltic Sea | collected 2014-06-06T16:11:00 | depth 2,863 m ... | reverse complement strand
CTCAGCCCGGCCCTCGTGCCCACCGTGTGTGGCTGGATCGAGGGCCTGCCATGAAGGCAAATCAAGTGCGTGACACGGTTTTAAGTGACACGTTTTTAAACGACACGCTTTTAAATGAAACAGTATTCAGCGCGCGCGTGAGCAGCCGCTTCGGCCGCCACGCCGCCGACTACGCCCACCATGCCCGCCTGCAGCAGGGGGTGGCCTGGCGCCTGGCCCACCTGTGCGCGCCCCTCCCCCTTGCCGCCGGCCCCCGGGCCGATCTGGGCGCCGGCAGCGGGCTGGTGGGGCAGGCGCTGCGGGCTCAGGGATGCCAGGAAGCCCTGCTGCAGCTTGATATCTGCCCCGAACTACTGGCCCATAACCCCCTCGCATCCGCCGGCGGCCAGCTCGGCTGGGACCTCAACCGGGGGCTGCCACAGCAACTGGGCCAGGCCTCCCTGCTCACCTCAAGCTTCGCGTTGCAGTGGCTGGAGAATCCCCCAGCCCAAGTGCAGCACTGGTGCGAGCAGTTGCGGCCAGGGGGCTGGCTTGGCCTGGCAGTGCCGACAAGCGCCAGTTTTCCCCAGTGGCACCAGGCCGCCGCGGCCGCGGGGGTGCCCTTCACAGCCCTGAGCCTGCCCGCCGCCGAAGCCCTGCTGGCCGCCGCCAGCAGGGGCGGCCTGATGGCTCACTACAGCCGCCGGCTGCGCTTCAGCCGCGCCTACGGCAGCGGCCTCGGCTTCCTGCAGCAGCTACAGGGCCTCGGGGCCAGCGCCAGCCGGGCCAGCCGCCTCAGTGCGGCCCAGTTGCGCCGGCTGCTGCACTGCTGGCCCGCTGATGGCTGCGTCAGCTGGGAAGTATTAGTGCTGCTTGGTCAGCGACCCGGCCCATGAGCAGCTGCAGCAACGCCCTGGTGATCTGCGGAACCGACACCGACGTGGGCAAAACCGTGGTGAGCGCCCTTGTGGTGCAGGGGCTCGGGGCCACCTACTGGAAACCGGTGCAAAGCGGACTGGAAGGCGGCAGCGACTCTGGCCGCCTACAGGCCCTGCTGCAGTTACCAGGGACGCGGTTGCTACCGGAGGCCTACCGGCTGCAGACTCCGGTGTCACCCCACTGGGCCGCCGAGCTAGAGGGCATCACAATCGACCCGGCCCGGCTGGCCCTGCCGGCAGTGGCCGGAACATTGGTGGTTGAGACCGCCGGTGGGCTGCTGGTGCCCCTGCGCCGCGACTGGCTGCAAATCGATCAGCTAGCCGCCTGGGGGCTGCCGGTGCTGCTGGTAGCCCGCAGCGGCCTGGGCACCCTCAACCACACCCTGCTGTCGGTGCAGGCCCTCCGCCAGCGCTCGATTCCCCTGCTAGGCCTGGTGCTGAATGGCCCGCTCCATCCCGACAATCCCGCCACCCTGGCCGCCTTGGCCCAAGCGCCGGTGCTAGCCCAGCTGCCGCCTTTAGAACCGCTCACCGCCGCCGGGCTGGCTGCCCAATGGCAGGCGCAAGAGCTGGGCCGTACCCTAAAAGCAGCCATGGGCGCAGGCCCCACCCCCCACCGATGAGCAAGCAGCACTGGTTGGTAAGTGGCGCCCTAGTGCTGCTCTGCGGCGGCGTGCTGGTGCTGTTCACCGACGTGGAAACCTCCCTGGTGCGCTGGGTCAACTGCGGACCGCTCTCTACAGCAGCTGAGCGCCAGAGCCGCATCTGCCGTTAAGGCCCCGCCAGGATCACCGCCTCGGCATCGGCCCGCGACAAGCCATAGGGAAAGTGACGCACGCACACCTGGCCGTCGCTGTGCCAGCTGACTTTGAGCTCGTCCACCTCCAGCTCAATCTGGGCGCTCCATTCGGGGCGATGCAGGTCCCAGAGGCAGGGATTGGCGCGATGCCGCTTGGCACCCAACTGCTCCAGCCAGAGCTCCAAAGCAGGCAGGGGGTGGTGATAAAGCGGTGTCTGGGAACTGGGCATCTCGGTCATGAAGCCAACCCTGTCACGTTGGTGGGGGCACCCTCAGGCCACCAGCTGGGCCATTGCACCAATTGGGCGCCGCGCATCCAGGCCACTCCCACACCGAAAACCAAGCTCAACACCAGGGCAAAACCCAGCAGCAGCAGCGCCAGCCACTCGCCACCAGAAAGATCACGCCGCACCGAAGCAGGCCGAGAAATGATCGTCGGTGGCGGTGCAACGGGGCTGCTGGGCACCGAAGCCGGGCTCAGCTGGTCGTCGTAGCGCTGGCGCGAGGCCGGGTCGCTCAGCACCCCATAGGCCTGCTGCAGCTGCTGGAAAGCCAGTGCAGCCTCCCCAGCCGGCAGCACGGTGGTGTCGGGGTGGTAGCGCTTGCTCAGCCCCCGGAACGCTTGGCGTAGCTCCTGGGGCGAGGCGCTCTGCGGCACCTGGAGCAACGTGTAATAACTGGGTGGGGAGCTGGCCAAGGGCAGGGCGCCGGGAAAACGATCCGGTCTGCGGGATCCTAGAGATCAGAAACCCGTCGCCAAGCTGGATGGCTCGCACCCTCACCGGCAATGCCCTCTGGCAGGAGCTGGGCTGGCAGCCCAGCCCAGCCCAAGAAAAGTCGCTTGGCGACCTGCAGGAACAGCTGCGCCAATGGAATAGCAAGCTCAACTTGACCCGACTGGTGGAGGACGACGACTTCTGGATAGCCCAGGTGTTTGACAGCCTCTGGCCCCTGGTGCCCCTGCTGCGATCGGGGTCAGCCCAGGCACCGCTGCGACTGATCGATGTGGGCACCGGCGGTGGCTTCCCCGGCCTGGCGCTAGCGATCGCCTTTCCCCAGGCCCAGTTGACCCTGGTGGATTCGGTGGGGCGCAAGGTGGAGGCGGTGCAGGCCATGGCCGCAGCGCTGGGGCTTGGGGAGCGGGTGCAGCTGCGCTGCGAACGAATCGAGCGCACCGGCCAGCAGCAGGCCTGTCGGGGCCAGTTCGACTGGGCCCTGGCCCGGGCGGTGGCCAGCGCGCCGGTGGTGGCCGAATACCTGGTGCCGCTGCTGCAACCCCAGGGGCGAGCCCTGCTTTATCGCGGCCAGTGGTCAGCCGATGACCAACGGGACCTCAACGCCGCCCTTATCCCCCTCAAGGCTGGCATCGACCAGTGCCTGGCCAGGGAATTACCTAGCGGCCGGGGTAGCCGTCACGCCCTGGTGGTTAAACCGCTGGCGCCCTGCCCGCGCACCTATCCCAGGGCCGTGGGGCTGCCGGCTAAACAGCCCCTGGGCGCGGCAACGTGCGCTTAAGACGCACCGGCGAAGGCACACCAAGGGGAAGAATTTCTTGACCTTCTAGCTGCTGCTGCAACTCGGGCAGCTGCTCATAAGCAACCCAATGAATGCAATCAACGGGACAGGTATCGATCGCCTCCTGTATCAGCTCGGTGGAGTCGCCGTCCTGGCGAATCGCCCGGGAGCGGCCCCAGTGGGGCTCCACCACAAAGGTGTTAACGGCCACGTGGGCGCAGTAGCGGCAGCCAATGCAGACAGCCTCATCAACCCATACAGCCTTCTGACCCAAAGCTCCGCCGAGCAGTGGTTCCTGACCACTACGCCGTGACTCGGGGGGAAGGGCCGTGGCGGTGAATGCCAGGGAGGGATCAACCATGCCGGGGTGAGCTCCCGGATCTAGGCCCAACGGGTAACCACCAATTCAATGCTGCCATCTTGCTGCTGGGCTTGCTCGCTCACCTGGAAACCCTCCTCAGCCGTGGCAGCCAGGATGCTGCGCAGGGCATAGCGCTGGTTGAGCTGGGCCAGGAAGCGCTCCACCGGCACGGGTTGATTCCAAAGGTCGAGATCGGTCACCAGCTCATAACTGCCGGTTTCAGGATTGAGGCGAAAACCGATGTCAGCGCCATTGGCCTGGTCCACAGCCAGCTGGGCCTCCACGGTTTGGCCGCGATAACCGCGCACCATCAAGCTTCCCTGCCTTGGGCCGTGGCCCAGATCCTCGAGCGCCTCGAGCAAGGACTGGCGATCACGGAGCTCGGTCTTGATGGTGCTGAAGTGCGACATCGATTTAGGGAGAAGTAATCGGTTCAGGAGAGGGACTGGACCTGGCTTTGTTGGACCTGTTGCTGGCAGATAAAGGCCTCAGCGGTAGACCGACGCTGCTGCACAACTCCAAGCCTGGCCTCAATGCGCTCAGTGAGCTGCTCGCAGGCCATGCCATTCAGTCCTTCCACCAGCTCATCGACGCGCCCGTCGGGGTGGATTCGGTAGCGGATGGTGAGCTGTTCCATCCCACGAACTGAGAAGTTTGTGGATGTTAACCAGGAAATCCTGAAGCTGGCTAGCTGAGCAAGCCCTCCTCCACCAGGGTCTGCAGACGCTCCAACACCTCCGGCTGCTCGAGCTGCTCGAGGGCCAGCCGGGCCTCATCGCGCACCCCCAATTCGAAATCGTTGAGCATGGCGTGCAACAACGACTCAACCACCAGCTGCTGCCGGGGCTCCACCAGCTCGCCGTAGAGGCGACCCAGGGCCCAAGCACTGTTGCTGCGCACCGCCGGCTCACTGTCGATGCGCAAGCTGAGCAACAACTGGGCCGCGGCGGGATCGGCCTTGGCCGGCCCGGTGCAGCCCGCCTCAGCCAGGGAGCTGGCAGCCCAGAGGCGCACCGCGGCGATGTCCACCTGCAGGGAGCGAATTAGGGGATTGAGGATCGGGGCCTCGGGGTAGTTGCCCAGGCTCCAGGCCACGGCCTTGCGCACGTAGCCGTTGTCGTCTGAAACCAGCAGGCCCAGCAGGGGCTCAACCGCCTGGGGGCTGGGGTTGCGGCCCAAGGCGTAGACCGCGCTCATCCGCAGGATCGGGCAGCTCTCCGTCAGCAGCGGCAGCAGCAGGGGCAGGGCCCGGGGATCGCGATGCTCACAAAAAATGCGCAACCCATGCATGCACTGCTCCTGGCTGCTTGCCCCTGCATCGCCCCGCAACAAGGCCAAGCCCAGATCGCACTCGGCCGCCACATCACTGGCCGTTGGGTCACTGCTATCGAGGTCGTCGAGCGGATCACCACGCAGCTCCTCTGCCAGCTCCTGAGCCAGCATCTCGGGGTCGAGGTACAGCTCCTGGGGACTGCTACCGAAGGGACTCACCCCACCGGAGGGCTGATCGGACTGGGGAGAAACGCTCAAAACGTTGATTTAGCCAATCGGGGCGGGGGCCGCCATGTCACCTGGCAACCAGATGCGGGCGCTCACGGCAAACAGCGCCAGACCAAACAACACCACAATCGCGGCCGGCAGCAGGGTGGAGCGGAAAAATTGCACAGCCGTGGAGTTTGCGAGTGCTTGGTCCCATCATCGCCCCTAGGGTTCGCCGAATAACGCCCATGTGATGGCAGATAAGAGTTCCGGCAGCTGGCGGCGTCTAACAGCTGTGACCGCCGAGGGAGTAGCCAGCGGCACCCCGCTGATGGTGGGCAGCAAGTTGCTGCAGGGCTGGCTCACCGCCAGCGGCGTTCCTCTCGCCCTGATCGGCCTGATCCCGCTAGCTGAGCTGCCCTACACCCTCAAGCTTTTCTGGGCGCCGCTTTTAGACCGCTGGCCGATCGCCTGGCCCGATCGCCGCCGCGGCTGGCTGCTGCTGATGCAGCTAATTCTTGTGCCAGTGATAGCCGCGATGGCCCTGCTGCAACCCAGCCCCAATCCAGCCAGCCTCACCGCCATCGGCATCGCTGCCCTGGTGCTGGCCGTCTGCAGTGCCACCCAAGACATCGCTGTCGACGCCTACCGCACCGACCTCCTGCCCGAAGCGGAGCGGGGGCCAGGTGCTGCCGGAGCCACCCTCGGCTACCGGGCCGCCATGCTGGCAGTGGGTGCCGGTGGATTCCTGCTGGCTGATCGCTTTGGCTGGCCGGCCGCCTTTCTTGCCGCCGCAGCTCTGCTGGCGGCCGTAGTGCCGATCACGATCTGGGCCCCGGCCCTGCAACCGGTGCAACACCCGGTCACGAGCCTGCGGCAGGCGGTGCTTGGTCCAACGCGGGAGTTCCTGTTCCGGGCGGGACCAAACCGGGCCTGGCAGTTGCTGCTGCTGGTGCTGCTCTACCGCTGGCCCGATGGCCTGCTGAACGCCATGGCCATCCCCTTCCTGAAGTTGCAGGGGTTCAACGATGGCCAGATCGGCTTGGTGCAGGGGGGCTGGGCGATTGCCGCCACCATGGCCGGCACCGTGATTGGCGGCGTGCTGTTTGCCCGGATCGGCATGAACCGCTCCCTGTGGCTGTTTGCCATCGCCGGCGTCTGCGGCAACCTCACCTACTGGGCCCTAGCCCAATTCAATTGGGGCTTCGGCGGGCTGATAGCTGCCGTGAGCCTGGAGAACCTGAGCGGAGGCATGGTGGGCGCGGTGTTTGTGGCGCTGCTGATGAGCCTCTGCAACCCACGCTTTTCGGCCACCCAGTACGCCCTGCTCTCTGGCATCTACGCCCTCAGCCGCTCGCTGCTGTCGGCCCCGGCCGGCTTGGTGGCGGGCAACGTGGGCTGGCCCATGTTTTTCCTGGCTACGGCCGCTGCCGCCATACCTTCTTTTCTGCTGATGCTGCAGCTCACCCCCTGGGGGGAACAGGAAGCACGCGGTGCCTTCGATCCCAGCCGCGACGCCACCTGATCGAGCTCTAGCTCAAGCCGGCTCCAGGCTACCCTCAAGCCGGCGACGCAGTTGGCCGCAGGCTGCATCGGCATCGAGGCCGCGGCTGGCCCGCACACTCACAGCCACATGGCGGTCGATCAGAGCCTGTCGAAACGCCTCCACCGCGCCAGGCGCTGGACGCTGGAATTCCTCCTCGGCGATCGGGTTGTAGGGGATCAGATTCACATGGCTCTGGAAGCCACGCAGGAGCCGCGCAAGGGCATCGGCATGGCGGGGCTGGTCGTTTAGCCCGCCCAGCAGGATGTATTCAAAACTCACCCGCCGGCCGGTGAGCTCAACGTAGTGGCGGCAATCGGCCAGCAGCGCTTCTAGGGGATAGCCATGGGCCGTGGGGATCAGCTCCTCCCGCAGGCGCTGGTCCGGGGCATGCAGGCTCACCGCCAAGGTGAACTGGGCCCGGCCCAGCCGCTTTAGGGCCTGCTCCGCCAAGGTGGGCAAACTCTTGGGTACTCCCACGGTGCTCACCGTGATCTGACGCTGGGCCATACCCAGATCGGTGCAGAGGCAATCGATCGCTGCCAGCACCGCCTCGCTGTTGAGCAGGGGCTCACCCATGCCCATAAACACCACGTGGCTGGGGCGCTGGTCCATCACCTCACGCACGCTCAGCACCTGATCGACGATCTCGTGCACCGCCAGGGAGCGCTGCAGCCCCCCTTTACCTGTGGCACAAAAGCGACAGGCCATTGGGCAGCCCACCTGGCTGCTCACACACACCGTCAGCCTGCCTTCGGCGGGGATGCCCACGGTCTCGAGGCTGAGGCCGTCGTGGGTTCCTAGTAAAAGTTTTGTGGTGCCATCACGGGCGACGCTGCGGTGCAGCTCCCGCGAGCGACCAATCCAATCGCCGGCACCACTGGGGGGCTGGGTGGCTAGCTGATCCCGGAAGGCCTTGGGCAGCACAGTCACCTGGTCGAGGCGGCGGGCTCCCTTGGCGTAAAGCCAATCATGTAGCTGGCGGCCCCGGAAGGCGGCTTGACCATGGCCAACGGCCCACTGCTCCAAGGCCGCCAAACCCATCCCCAGCAGGGGAGTGGCTAGCGGCGCAGCTGGCGATGTGCTCAAGGCCAGATCAGCAAGCCGTGGCCCAGCTTCCATTCCGCCACCAGCAGGGCGATAAAACCCAACATGGCCATGCGGCCATTGAACAGCTCGGTGTGGGTGTGGAAGCCAAAGCGGGGCAACCGGCGCTGGGGCACCGGCGTGTTCAGGCTGGTGCGAGCTGAATTACTCATCGGTGAGCAGACCCTCTTCCTGCAGACCCTCGAGAGCAGCGGGATCAGCGATCAGCTCCTCCTCCAGACCCTCCTCAACGGATGGTCGGGTAAAGGCTGCCGTGCCGCTGGCGCTGGCTTCAATGCCATGGCGGCTGCGAGTTGCCTCAAGATCCGCATCGGAGGGATCATCGAGCACTGCCATCGACGCCGCTGGAGCCGGCATCTCGACGGTGTAGTCAGGGCGCAGGTTCTGCATGCGGCGATAGCCCATGGCCTCCTCCTCGAGGATGTCGGGATGGGGGCCCGCCTCAGCCCGCAGCTCCTCTTCGAAGCCGCTGAAGCCAGTCCCAGCAGGGATCAGGCGGCCGATGATCACGTTCTCCTTGAGACCGCGCAGCCAGTCACTCTTGCCCTCAATCGCCGCCTCAGTCAGCACCCGGGTGGTCTCCTGGAAGGAGGCAGCCGAGATGAAGCTGTCGGTGTTGAGCGAGGCCTTGGTGATACCCAGCAGCACCGGTGTGAACTCGGCGGGTGCGCCCCCGGTGATTGCCATGGCGCTATTGACCTGCTCCACTTGACGCAGCTCGATTAGCTCACCGGGCAGCAGGGTCGTGTCCCCGGCATCCTCGATGCGCACCTTGCTGGTCATCTGGCGCACGATCACTTCGATGTGCTTGTCGCTAATCGCAACTCCCTGGCTCTTGTAGACGTTCTGCACCTCCGTGACCATCCGGAACTGCAGCTTGGAAATGGCTTCCTGGGCCGCCTCCATGGTGGGCTTGCGGCTGCGCAGATCTTCAAAGAAGCACTCCAGCAACTCGTGGGGATTGATCGGGCCGTCGGTGAGCGATTCACCGGCATGCACCTGCTGGCTATCACTCACCATCACGTTGCGACCCAACAGGATTGGGTACTCGGTGATGGCATCGTCGTGCTCGATAACCGAGACGGTTATCGAGTCATCGTCATCGCCCTGCTTGATCTGCACGGTGCCACTCTTGCGGCAGAGAATTGTGGATTCCCGCGGACGGCGGGCCTCCAGTAGCTCCTCAATACGGGGCAGACCCTGCACGATGTCGCCTGTCTTTTGACGTTCGAACACCAGCAGGGCTAGGGCGTCACCGCGCTGGACCAACTCACCGTCACGCACGTGCAGCACGGAGTCGGGCGAAACCATGTAGGGGCGACCTAGGCGAATCGTCAGGGTGCTGCCGTTGATGGCCTCCACCTGACCGCAGCAGGGGGCTTCGACCCCTTCCGCCAGCCGGTCCCCATCGACGATGCGCTGCTCAACCCCAACCTCACACTTAGCCGAACCAAGCTCGATGTCGCGGGTGTCGCCATCGCGCTCGACGATCAAACGGCGAATCGGCTCGCCATCGACCAGATCAGGTAGCTGAACCACTCCATCCTCCTTGCAGAGGATCTGGGTGGTGGCCACCACATCGCCGCGCTTCACCGCAATGCCGTCTTCCACCTGGAGATCGGTGTGGGTGGAGCCGTGGCTGGCATCGGAGAGGGTGTCGCGACGCACGAGCAGGGTTTCCAAAATCGTTAGCTGCAGGCGCTCGATCGTCTTGGCCCGCTTATCAGAAACCGCTTCCACATCCACCGTCATCTGGGGAGTGGTGTCAATGGTTTCCAAGATCAGCTGGGTGCGCAGCAGCTCCACACCATCAACGCTCTTGATCAGCTCGCCGTCCTTAAAGGCCAAGCGCTGGGTGGCCTTGAGATTCAAGGAGGGGCCGCCAGACTGCTTAACCGCGCCCAATTCGGGCAGGTGGGCAGCATCTGGGATGGCGTACTCCTCAACCGGACGCAGCAGCAGGGCCCCACCGTCGGGGGTTTCAACTGCTTCGACAAACAGAATCGCCTCCGCCTTAAGGCCCTTGGCGATATCTTCGCCAGGGGTAACCATCTTGCCGTCAGCAAATTTGCTGATGGTTTTGCTGTCGGAAACCAGATGCAGAGTGCCTGAGCGCACAATGATTTCCCGAAGAATGTCGTTCTTCTGGGTCACCGTGACGATGCCGGCGGTCTGGCTGAAGATGTCCTTCACCACCTCGGTGCCGGCCTCAATCCACTGGCCGTCCTCAATCATCAACAGGGAGATGTCCTTGTTGATCTCGTGGGTTTCCTGGGGGATCCACAGCAGGGTGCCGCCCTTGCTCACCTCGTAGCCGTTCTTGGCGCTACGAGCTTTCTTGATCGAAAGACCAGGGGCAAACTTGACGGTGCCTCCGGTCTGGGTGCGGAAGCGATCGTCGGCCAGCTCAGCGATCACCTCACCGTTGGCGATCTTGCTGCCAGGGGCGGTATTGAGGCGGTAGCGAATGTTGTCCTTGCCCTCCAGGTGCCAGATCTCGCCGGAGTGGGTGGATTCACCGACCAACTTGCAGTCTTTGAGGGTGAGGCTGGCGGTGACGATCTGCACCTCGCGAGAGTCGCCGGCGCTATCTCGCAGACGCACCGCGCCTCCGTACTCGCTCACCAGGCGGCTTTCGGCCAGCACTTCGCCAGTGGTGACGGACTTGTTGCCACCCACCACGGGCAGGGCATTGGGGGGCAGGTTGTAGACGTCACCGCTGAACACCCACATCCGGCCCAGGCGCTGGGCCTTGAGGGTGATGTTGCCCTGGCGGTCGGTGACCTCCTTGGGCTGGATCGCATCCTCGTAACGCACCTGACCAGCCAGGTCGCAGATCACGTCCTTGGTGGCCTTCTCAATGCTCTTTTTGACCGTCACGCCAGCGGCGATCTGGGCCAGGATCGTATCTCCGGGCACGGTGTCGCCATCGGCGACAAACAGGATCGAGCCGCTAACAATATCGAGCTTTTGCAGCTTGCCCTTACCCGTGGGCTTAACGCTGAGGGTGAAGTCTGTTTCGGCTAGCTGGGCCTCCACACCGTGGGGGGTGCGGAAGGGGCGCACCCGAGCCTTGGGCCCGAATTCGACCGTGCCATCCACCAAGGAGCGCACCACGCCGGATTCGGCCGTGGACACACCACCGGTGTGGAAGGTCCGCATGGTCAGCTGGGTGCCGGGTTCACCGATCGACTGGGCGGCCACGATGCCGACGGCTTCGCCCAGATCCACCAGCTGGTTGTGGGCCAGAGCCCAGCCGTAGCACTTACGGCACACCGAGCGGGAGGCCTCGCAGGTAAGCGGCGAGCGCACCTTGACTGTTTTGACACCACCTTCCTCGATCCGGCGCGCCAAGATCGGATCGATCTCACCATCGCGATCAACCAGGATTTCGCCGTCATCTGCAACCACGGGCTCGGCTGCCAGGCGGCCGATCAACCTGGCGCCAAACCTGCCTTTCTCATCGGCATCGATCGGAATGCTGCGGGTTGTACCGCAGTCGTCTTCCCGCACGATCACGTCCTGGGCAACGTCTACCAAGCGACGGGTGAGGTAGCCGGAGTCGGCTGTACGCAGTGCCGTGTCCACCAGACCCTTGCGGGCGCCATAGGAGGAGATCACGTATTCGGTGACCGTCAGACCCTCGCGGAAGTTGGTGCGAATCGGCAAGTCGATGATTTCCCCTTGGGGGTTGGCCATCAAGCCGCGCATGCCCACCAGCTGGCGCACCTGGGACATGTTGCCCCGGGCACCGGAGTTGGCCATCATCCACACCGAGTTGAGTGGATCGTTCTCGTTGAAGTTGCGGCGCACGGCCGCCACCAGGCGTTCGTTGGTTTCGGTCCAGGTGTCGATGACCTTGGTGTGGCGCTCAACCTCGGTGATCTCGCCGAGCCGATAGCGCTCTTCGGTTTCAGTGATCTGCTCCTCGGCTTCAGCCAGCAGGGCAGCTTTGTCACTAGGAATGCGCAGGTCGTCGACGGAGATCGAAACGGCGGCCTGGGTGGCGTAGTGGAAGCCGAGATCCTTGAGCTCATCGGCCATGGAGGCCGTAGCTGCCGTTCCGTGGTGCTTGTAAGCCCACGCGACCAGATTGCGCAGCGCCTTCTTGTCGATGATGCGGTTGCGGAAGGGTGGCGCCTGCTTGCTAAGGGCTTTGCTCGCCTTCAGTGCTGCTGCAGCAGCAATTTCCAGAGCGGCGGCCTCGGCGGCCTTCTTGGCACTCTTCTTGGTGGTTTTCTTAGCTGGTGTGACAGTCATGGCTGCGCGCAGTTGATAGACGTAAGAGGAAGGAAAACGGAAACCCGGAACCTTGAATCCGGAACGGCCGTCAGGTCGCAGCCACGGCGTCGATGATCGTGTGGTTGATCACGACACGGCCCACGGTGGTGAGCAGGTAGCGGCTGATTAGGGCGCCATCTTCATCAAAGCGATCGCGGCGGAACAGCCACTGCTCGATGCGCGTGCCGTCGCTGAGGGTTTCTTCTTTTTGGGGCTGCTTGTCCTCGTCGTCGTTCTCCACCTCGCCGCCGAAACGCACCCAGATCCAATCGTGGAGGTGAACGTGCTTCTCCTCAAAGGCATCGATCACATCGTCGAGGTTGGCGAAGGTATTGGCCCGGTCGCCAAATTCAGGCTTGATAGCTCCAGGCTTTTCGGCCGTGAGGTAGTAAGCGCCAAGCACCATGTCCTGGGACGGGGTGATGATCGGCTCGCCAGTGGCGGGCGAAAGGATGTTGTTGCTGGCCAGCATCAACATGCGAGCCTCGGTTTGGGCTTCGATCGCCAGCGGCACGTGCACGGCCATCTGGTCACCGTCAAAGTCGGCGTTGAATGCCGGGCACACCAGCGGGTGTAGCTGGATGGCGCGACCATCAACCAGAATCGGCTCAAAGGCCTGAATGCCGAGACGGTGCAGGGTCGGAGCTCGGTTCAGCAGAATCGGGTGACCTTCGATCACCTCCTGAAGCACCTGCATCACCTCATCGTCGGCGCGCTGAATCAACTTCTTGGCGGCCTTGATGTTGTTGACAATGTTCTGGCGGATCAGGCGATGGATCACGAACGGCTGGAACAGCTCGATCGCCATCTCCTTGGGCAGGCCGCACTGGTGCATCTTCAGCTTCGGACCCACCACGATCACGGAACGACCGGAGTAGTCGACCCGCTTTCCAAGCAGGTTTTGACGGAAGCGGCCCTGCTTGCCCTCAATGATGTCGCTGAGCGACTTGAGTGCCCGGTTGTTGGCGCCCACCACGGTGCGACCACGGCGACCGTTGTCGATTAGGGCGTCTACCGCCTCCTGCAGCATCCGCTTCTCGTTGCGAACGATGATTTCAGGGGCCAGGATCTCCTGCAAACGGGCCAACCGGTTGTTCCGGTTGATGACGCGGCGGTAGAGATCGTTGAGGTCTGAGGTGGCAAAGCGACCGCCATCGAGCTGCACCATCGGGCGCAGGTCGGGCGGAATCACCGGGATCACATCGAGCACCATCCAGTCGGGACGGGCACCAGTGGCGATGAAGTTGTCGATCACGCGCAGGCGCTTGATCAGCTTGGCGCGCTTTTGACCCTTGCTGGCGGCAATATCACCACGCAGCTGCTCGGCAGTCTCGTTGAGTTCAAGATCTTCCAACAGTTGCTTCAACGCCTCGGCGCCGATGCCCACTACTGGTTCATTCTCAATATCCGAATCCTCGGCGTAGATCTGGTCCTCAATCTCCAGCCACTCATCTTCCGTAAGAAGCTGCTTGTAGGTGAGGTCCTTGTGATCGCCCGCATCGAGCACCACGTAGCAGTTGAAGTAAACAATCTGCTCCACATCCCGCAGGGGCATGTCGAGCAGGATCGCTACGTAGCTGGGGATGCCCTTGAGATACCAAACGTGGGATACGGGGGCTGCCAGTTTGATGAAACCCATGCGGTGACGGCGCACCCGGCTCTCCGTCACCTCCACACCACAGCGCTCGCAGACAATGCCGCGGTGACGCACCCGTTTGTACTTGCCGCAGTGGCACTCCCAGTCCTTGGACGGGCCAAAGATCTTCTCGCAGAAGAGCCCGTCCATCTCGGGCTTCAGCGTGCGGTAGTTGATGGTTTCGGGCTTGGTTACCTCGCCCACCACTTGACCGTTGGGCAGCGTGCGCTGCCCCCACTCCATGATCCGCTCAGGCGACGCCAAGGTGATCTTGACGTAGTCGAAGTGGTTTTCGGTACGGAGGTTGCTGTTGGACATCGGCTTGCAGCTCGCGGAGATCGATAAAGGAAGGAGAGGTACGGCTTCGCCCGCAGGAGGAGCGATCCGCGATCAATCAGCGATCAGTCGTCGTCATAGTCCGCGACGCCGAGGGACTCATAGGTGGGACGGCTGGGGGTGCTGCGGCGGGGGTTGACGTCTTGCATGAGATCAACTTCTTCGCCGGCATCGGTATAGACAGCAATGTCTAGACCAAGCGACTGCAGCTCGCGCATCAGCACCTTGAACGACTCCGGCGTGCCAGGGCGGGGGATCGGCTTGCCTTTAACGATGGCGTTGAGCGCCTCGTTGCGGCCCTGCATGTCGTCGGACTTGACGGTGAGCAGTTCCTGCAGGGTGTAGGCGGCGCCATAGGCCTCAAGAGCCCAGACCTCCATTTCACCGAGACGCTGACCGCCCTGCTGGGCCTTGCCGCCCAGGGGCTGCTGGGTAACCAGGGAGTAGGGGCCGGTGGAGCGGGCGTGGATCTTGTCGTCCACCAGGTGAACCAGCTTTAGGATGTGGGCGTACCCAACAGTCACGGGCTGGTCAAAAGGCTCGCCGCTGCGGCCGTCGATCAACTGAATCTTGCCTGGGTTATCGGGGTTGTAGACCCATTCCTTGCCGGGCAATTTGGCGGCTTCCTCGAGGTAGGCCTGCACGGTTTGCTTCGACTTTTCAGCGCCGTGCATTTCGTCGAACGGCACCACCTTGACGCGGCAGTCGAGGTGGGAGGACGCCCAACCCATCAGGCACTCGAACACCTGGCCCACATTCATGCGGCTCGGTACCCCCAGGGGGTTGAGCACGATGTCGATGGGGGTGCCATCGGGCAGGTAGGGCATGTCCTGCTGGGGCAGGATCCGGCTGATGATGCCCTTGTTGCCGTGGCGGCCGGCCATCTTGTCGCCCACCTGGATCTTGCGGCGCTGGGCCACATAAACCCGCACCACCATGTTGGCGCCGGGCGGTAGTTCGTCGCCCTGCTCGCGGGTGTAGATGCGCACGTCAACAACCCGGCCCCGTTCGGTGCTAGGCACCCGCAGGGAGTTGTCGCGCACGTCGCGGGCCTTCTCGCCGAAGATTGCGCGCAGCAACTTCTCTTCTGGGGGCTGGTCGGATTCACCCTTGGGGGTCACCTTGCCAACCAAGATGTCACCGCTTTCGACGTAGGCGCCGATGCGGATGATGCCCATCTCGTCGAGGTGGCCCAGGCTCTCCTCGGCCACGTTAGGGATTTCCCGCGTGATCTCCTCAGGGCCAAGCTTGGTCTGACGGGCTTCGATCTCGTACTTCTCGATGTGAACCGAGGTGTAGAGGTCGTCGTGTACGAGACGATCGCTCAGCAGGATCGCGTCCTCGTAGTTGTAACCCTCCCAGGGCATGTAGGCGATCAGCACGTTTTGCCCCAGGGCGATCTCGCCGCCCTCGCAGGCCGAGCCATCGGCCAGCACCTGACCGGCAATCACCGGATCGCCCTGACGCACGATCGGGCGCTGGTTCAGGCAGGTGTCCTGGTTGGAGCGCTGGTACTTCTGCAGGTGATGCACATGGTCGGTGCCTTGGTCATCGCGGATGACGATGGCGGTGGCATCGACAAAGGTGACCGTGCCATTGACCCGGGTGATCGGCACCATGCCGGAGTCGCGGGCCACCTGGGTTTCCAGGCCGGTGCCCACCAAGGGGCGCTCTGGCCGCAGCAAAGGCACGGCCTGGCGCTGCATGTTTGAACCCATTAGGGCCCGGTTGGCGTCGTCATGCTCCAGGAAGGGGATCAAGGAGGTGGCCACCGAGATCACCTGCACCGGCGAGAGCTGGACGTAATCGACCTGCTCGGGGGGCACCTTCTCAAAGTCCTGGCGGTAGCGCACAGGCACCAGATCTGCGGTGATGTAGCCATCGGAATTGGTGGGCACGTCGCCAGGGGCTACGCGGCACTCATCCTCAAGATCGGCAGAAAGGTAGATGGGATCACCGCTCTTGTGAACGATGCCCTCTTCCACCCTCCAGAACGGCGTCTCGATGAAGCCGTACTCATTGACTCGGGCGTGGGTGGCAAGGGAGCCAATCAGGCCTGCATTCGGTCCTTCCGGTGTCTCGATCGGGCAGATGCGCCCGTAGTGGGAAGGGTGGATGTCGCGCACCGCAAAGCCCGCCCGTTCGCGGGTCAAACCGCCTGGGCCCAGGGCGCTGATCCGGCGCTTGTGAGTTAGCTCCGCCAGCGGGTTGGTCTGGTCCATGAACTGGCTCAGCTGGCTGGAGCCAAAGAACTCCTTGATCGCCGCCACTAGGGGCTTGGGGTTCACCAGCTGGGCAGGGGTAAGCGATTCGGTTTCCCCGACCGTCATGCGCTCTTTAATGATGCGCTCGAGCCGGTTGAGACCGACCCGCACCTGGTTTTGCAGCAGCTCTCCCACCGAGCGCACCCGGCGATTGCCGAGGTGGTCGATGTCATCGAGGCTGGCGCCGCCCACATCGAGCTCGAGATTGATCAAGTAATCGATGGTGCTGAGCACGTCCTCAGGGGTGAGGGTGCGCACGGCATCGGGGATGGTGAGGCGCAGCTTTTTATTGATCTTGTAACGACCAACGCGACCTAGGTCGTAGCGCTTGGCATCAAAGAAGCGGCTGTGCAGCAGGGTCTGGCCGCCGCTGACAGAGGGTGGCTCACCCGGACGCAGCTTTTTATAGAGCTCCAGCAGGGCCTGATCTTCGGAGGAAATGCCCTCGTCGTTGGCCGACTCGATCGACTTCTGGTAGTACTCGGGATGGCGAAGTTTATCGAGCACGTCGTTGTCAGACAGGCCGATAGCCCGCATCAACACGTGAGCGTTGATCTTGCGCGTCTTATCGACACGTACGTGCAGCAGGTCGTTTTTATCAGTTTCAAACTTCAACCAGGCACCCCGGTTAGGGATCAGGCTGGCGTTGAAAGTTTTACGGCCGTTCTTATCCTGATCATCCTTGAAATAGACGCCAGGTGAGCGCACGATCTGGTTAACGATCACCCGCTCGGCACCGTTGATGATGAAGGTGCCTCGCTCGGTCATCAAGGGCAGCTCGCCGATGAAAACCTCCTGCTCCTTGATCTCACCTGTCTCCTTATTAACCAGGCGGCAGGTGACATACATCTGGGACGCAAACGTCGCATCGCGGCGCTTCGCTTCTTCCACGTCGTGACGCGGGCGCTTCAGGCGGTACTCGCTACCAATGAAGTGCAGCTCTAGCTTGCCGGTGTAGTCGGTAATCGGCGAAAAACTCTCAAGCTCTTCGATCAGGCCCTTCTCCAGGAACCATTTGAAGCTCGCGCGCTGCACCTCCACCAAATCGGGGAGGTAAGTGGCGGTCTTGGCGACCTGGATCGCGCTGCTCATGCGGTGAACCTGCAGGAACGGGTGGATAAGGACTGGGCAGTGGAACGCATCTGATGCCGATCACCGCTGACTTGAATGCTCCGCAACCGCCCACACAAACAGCCGCTCCCCTCGTAGGGAACGGCTGCCCGAGGGGGCATGCTTAACGGGGTCGCTTCAAGAGTGCAGACGTCGACAACAAGCAGCGCTTCCGCTTCCAGGCCAATAAAACATCATACATTGTGAAGCGGCAGGCCAAACAGCCGTGACGCGTTGGAACTGCTGGTATTAGCCACTTCTGTGAGGGTTTGCCCACGCAAATCAGCTACTCGGGCTGCCACCGCCGCCACAAAAGCCGGCTCGTTGCGCTTGCCGCGGCGGGGCACCGGCGCCAAGAAGGGGCAATCGGTTTCCACCAAGTAGCGATCAGCGGGCACCTGGCGGGCGCAGGCATGGGTGGCTTCCGCCTTCGGGAAAGTCACCGTGCCGCTAAAGCTAATGAAGAAACCGAGCTCTAAAAAACCAGCCATTTCCGCCGGATCTCCACCCCAGCAATGCATCACGCCGCGAGGGCAGCCACCTAGGGAGGCCCGCTGCCTCAGCAAGGCCAGCATCGGCTCGGCAGCGTCGCGGCAATGCACGATCACAGGCAGGTCCAGCTCCACTGCCAGATCAAGCTGGGGCTCGAGCATGGCCATCTGAGCAGCCAAATTCTGCTCACGGAACAGATCGAGGCCGAGTTCTCCGATCGCCACCACCCGCCGATCAGCCTGGGCGGCTTGACGCAAAATCTCTGGCGTGTCGGGCTGCCAATGCTCGGTATCGAGCGGATGGACCCCTACGGAATAGCGCAACTCGTCAAAACGATCTGCCAGGGCGCGGATCGCTGGAATTTCCCCGGGCTCAACGCAGGCATGAACCAGGGAACGAACACCTGCATCACGCCAGCGCTGGGCCACCGCCTCTAGATCGTCGTCGAAATTGCGGAAAACGATGTGGCAGTGGCTGTCGACTAAAACGGGCAATCCCAATTCGGTCGATCCTGGCGAGGCAGTCACGGAGGGAAGCTGGCTCAGGCTTGGACGGCTGCGGCTGGCTCGATCACCTGCTTCACAGCGGCACTGATACGCGACTTCTGATTGGCTCCGGTGTTGCGGTGCAGCACACCCACCTTCACAGCCTTATCAATCTTGCTGAAGGCGGCATTCATGGTGGTTTGAACAGCCGTCTTGGCGTCTTCACCAGGGGTCTGGGAATAGGCGCTGCAAGCGGTGAAGCAGCGCTTCATCAAGGTGCGCAGGGCCGACTTGTAGGTGCGGTTGCGGAGACGGTTGCGCTCGGCAACCTCAATGCGCTTCTTCGATGAGGTGTTATTGGCCACAGGCAGACGGACGCTGGATCAGAGAAGCGAGATCCTACCGTCAGGCCCTCCTTGAGAGCCTCACCGCCTGCAAGAGCTGTGCCGGCCTAACTTGACAATCCCGTAACCCTGAGCCGTTCCGTGGTCGCAACGCCTGTTGCCCTATCGATCAGCTGCCTGCGCGATGACGGTTCAAACGCCGCCGCTGATCGACTGGCAACCATCGCCGAGCGCACCAGTGGCGGGCGCCTGCGAGAAGAGATGGTTCGGGTCGAGGAGATCCTCGCCCGGGTGCAAGCGGAAGGCGATACCGCCCTGATGGAGCTCACCGAACGCTTTGACGGCGTGCGCCCCGATCCCCTGCGGATTGCGCCACAGCGGCTGGCTGACGCCTGGCAAGCCACACCGGCGCCCCTGCAGGACGCTCTGCGCCTGGCACACCAGCGAATCCTCGCCTTCCACCAGCATCAACTGCCGGCCGACCTGGCCGTCACCGGTCCCCATGGCGAACTGCTGGGTCGGCGCTGGCGGCCGGTGCAGCGGGCCGGCCTATACGTGCCTGGGGGGCGGGCTTCGTACCCCAGCACCGTGCTGATGAATGCTGTGCCGGCGCGGGTAGCCGGGGTGCAGCGGCTCGTGATGGTGACGCCCCCAGGCCCCGGCGGCGAGCCCCATGAAACCGTGCTGGCGGCCGCCCACCTGGCCGGGGTCGAGGAGGTGTATCGGGTTGGGGGCGCCCAGGCGATCGGGGCCCTGGCCTTCGGTACCGCCACCATTCCCCGGGTCGACGTGATCAGCGGCCCCGGCAACCTCTACGTGACCCTGGCCAAAAAAGCGGTCTACGGCCGCGTGGCAATCGATTCGCTGGCAGGGCCCAGTGAGGTGCTGGTGATCGCCGACCACAGCGCCCGGGCCGATCAGGTGGCCGCCGACCTGCTGGCCCAGGCCGAGCACGACCCCCTGGCAGCCGCGATCCTGCTGACCACCAGCCCGGAGCTAGCCGCCGCCATGCCTGCAGCCCTGGAGGCCCAGCTTGAAAACCACCCCAGGTCAGAGATCACCCGCACCGCCCTCAACGACTGGGGCCTGATCGTGCTCTGCGACAGCCTTGGCCGCGCCGCCCAACTCAGCGACTGCTTCGCCCCCGAACATCTGGAGCTGCTGGTGGCAGACCCGGAAAGCCTGGCCGAACAGATCAAGCACGCCGGCGCCATCTTTATGGGTCCGTACACCCCCGAGGCCGTCGGCGACTACCTAGCCGGCCCCAACCACACCCTGCCCACCGCCGGCACGGCCCGCTTCGCCGGCGCCCTGAGCGTGGAGACCTTTATGCGCCACACCAGCCTGATCCGCTTCAACCGGGAGGCCTTGGAGGCCACCGGGTCTGCGGTGATCACCCTGGCCGAAAGCGAGGGGCTGCACAGCCATGCCGAATCGGTGCGGCGACGGCTGACCTGAAGCCCTCAGCGCTTGGCCAGGTCCCGCACCCGGGGCTCGCCGTCCACGATTTCACCCACCAGCACCTGGTCGGTGATGTTCACGAACAGGCCGTTCTCCAACACGCCCGGCAGGTTGTTGATCGCCGCCTCCAGGCCAGCCGGATCGCTGATGCCACCAGCGAACTTCACATCTAAAACTAGGTTTCCCTGATCGGTCACCACCGGACCGGCCTTCTTCACGGCCATGCGCAGCTGGGCCTCGCCGCCCATTGCCTTGAGCTGGCCCTGCACCTGACGCCAGGCACCGGGGAGCACCTCCACCGGCAGTAGGAAGCCGAGGTTGAGGGTGTCCACCAGCTTGGTGGAATCCACCACCACCACAAAGCGATCGGCCCGCACTGCTACCAATTTCTCCTGAACGTGGCAGGCACCACCGCCCTTGATCAACTGAAAAGCGGGATCCACCTCATCTGCGCCATCAATTGCAAGATCGATGCGCTCAATCGCATTAAGGCTCTTGAGCGGAATGCCGAGTTCAGCTGCCAGCACCTCGCCTTGGAAGGAGGTGGTGACACCCACCACATCGCTGAGTTCACCGCTTTTGAGCTTGGCGCCGAGGGCCTGAATCATTAGGGCTGCGGTAGAGCCGGAACCCAGGCCGACCACCATGCCGCTCTGGATCTGCTCAGTGGCCGCAGCAGCCACTGCCTGCTTCATCCGATCCTGCAGATCCGACATCAAATATTCCTGAATCGGCCGCGACCGTAGCAGCGCTCAACCGGAGTGGGGCAAGGCCGCCGGCTTGATCATCAGGCTGAGTTCCCGTTGACCCCGAACCACCGTGAGCGCCAGGGGCTCGCCAACGCTGCTGCGCTCAACACGCTCCAGCAGGCTGGCCGGATCGGGCACGGGCTGGTCTGCCACGGCCACCACCAGGTCACCGCGGCGCAGGCCAGCCGTTTCCGCCGGACTAGCGGGCAGCACCCGTTGCACTAGGGCACCATCCCGCTCTGGCAGCTGCAGCAGAGCCTCGGGATCACGATTGTTGTCCCGGGCGCGGCGGGCAGTGAGCGGCACCAGCTGCAAGCCCAGATAGGGGTGAATCACCTGGCCGCCGCTACTGAGCTGGCTGGCCACACCTCGGGCCAAGTTGATCGGGATCGCAAATCCCAACCCTGCGCCTGGTCCAGAGCGCACCAGGGTGTTGATACCGATCACCTCGCCACTGGCGTTGATCAGCGGACCACCGGAATTGCCTGGATTGATGGCCGCATCGGTTTGGATCAGATCGAGCCGCTTGTCGGAGAAGCCCAGGCTGTTGATATTGCGGTGCAGGCTCGAAACGATGCCCAGGGTCACGGTGCGCTCAAGCCCATAGGGGCTGCCCATGGCTATGGCCCAATCGCCCACCTCCAGGGCCTCGGAGTCGCCCAGGCGGGCGGAGCGCAAATCCCGCGCGCCGGAGATTTTGACCACGGCCAGATCGGTCACCGAATCGGCGCCCACCACCGCACCGTCCACATGGCGACCATCGGCCAAGGTGACCTCAACGCTGTCGACCTGATCGACCACGTGGGCGTTAGTGAGTACCAGGCCCTTGGCTGCATCGATTACAACGCCAGACCCCTGCCCCCGTTCTCGCATGCTGCCGGAGGGATCGCCGAATAGATCGCGCAGCAAAGGATCGAGCAGGGCGGGATCAAAGGCTTGGCGAGCCACCTCGCGCTCGGTGTCGATCCGCACCACCGCTGGTGCCACGGCCCGAGCTGCCTCGGCCACAAAGCTGTGGGGAATGGCCTGCCCAATGGGATCGACCCCAGGCTCCAGAGCGAGAGCAGCAGCGCTGAAAGATCCAAGTCCCAGGGCTAGGCCGAGGCCGACCGTCCAAACCAGCCTGACCAGAGACAAGCTCGCCCCCAACACCCACTTCATCGACGTTCCTTGACGCATGGCTATGAGGCTAGGGAGCCCATCAAGGCGGCAGGGAATGGAGATAGGGGCAGGCAGGCGGTTGTAACGGCCTAAATTGAATCGAGATCGCATAGTGGCAATGGCAGTAATTCCCCCCGGCACGCGTCAGCGCTGCAGCCTTTGCCAGGTGGAAATCCAGGGCATGGTTGGCGGCAACGACCAGGTGCACTTCAGCCAGGGAGGCCCCGGCACCCGGGCAAAGCTCTGGGCACGGGTATGCCAATACCTGCGCACCGGCGAACAGCAAGCCCAGTGCCTGAACCAGGACGCCAGCCAAAGGGGCACCGTCCAACAAAGCGACTACTTCGCCGAAGCCCCGATCATCGAAATACCGCCGGCATCGGCGCCTGGCCCCTAAGCCGCCTATCCCCTAGGCTGAATGCTTGCCCGGCGGGCATACCCTCCAGTCACGGTTTGGCGCCTCGCTGAGCATTCAGCGCTTCGCCAAGGGTTCGGTTTTTACTGAACAGCTGTGCTCTGCAGGGCAGTTTTAGTACTGCACAAGCCGGCGGGCCGCCTGCCCCCAGCTTCCCCGCCCCATTGCCCCACCCTCTCCTGCCCGACCTAGAGCGCCTAGCCCAAGCGGCTGTGGTAGCTACTGGGTTTGAGCTCAAGGGAGTGCACGTCTTCACCCATCGCATCCCCATGACGGTGCAGGTGCTGGTGCAGCGAGCTGATGGCAGTGACATCAACCTGGATGAGTGCGCCTCCCTTAGTGCACCGCTGGCCGAGGCGATCGAGGCTGCCGAGCTGCTTGGTGATGCTTATGTGCTGGAGATCAGCAGCCCTGGCGTCAGCGACGAGCTGCGCGACGATCGCGATTTCCGCTCATTTCGCGGATTTCCCGTTGTCGTGCTCTGCCGTGACAACCAAGGCCTCGAAATGCGGCGCGAAGGGCTCCTCCTAGAGCGCGATGCGACGGATGTTCACATCAACATCCGCGGCCGCACCCAGCGCATCCCCCGAGACTCCGTGATCAGCGTCTGCCTGGTCACCCCATCCGAGTCCGACTGACTTTCCCCTGACCATTTCTCACCCCTGATCCATGGCCCTGGTTCTGCTCCCCGGTCTGAATAACCTGATCGAGGACATCAGCGACGAGAAGAAGCTGGCGCCCGCCGTGGTGGAGGCCGCCCTGCGGGAAGCCCTACTTAAGGGCTACGAGCGCTACCGCCGCACCCTCTACCTCGGGATCAGCGAAGACCCCTTCGAAGAGGACTACTTCTCCAACTTCGATGTGGGCCTGGACCTGGAGGAGGAGGGCTACCGAGTTCTGGCCTCGAAAATAATTGTTGAGGAAGTTGAGAGCGAAGACCACCAAATCGCCCTAGACGAAGTGCAGCAGGTTGCCGATGACGCCCAGATCGGCGACACGGTGGTGCTGGATGTCACCCCGGAGAAAGACGACTTCGGCCGCATGGCCGCCGCCACCACCAAGCAGGTGTTGGCTCAGAAGCTGCGGGACCAGCAGCGCCGCATGATCCAGGAGGAGTTCGCCGACCTGGAGGATCCCGTGCTCACCGCTCGGGTGATCCGCTTCGAGCGCCAAAGCGTGATCATGGCCGTGAGTTCTGGCCTGGGTCGCCCCGAGGTCGAGGCCGAGCTGCCCCGCCGCGACCAGCTGCCCAACGACAACTACAGGGCCAATGCCACCTTCAAGGTGTTCCTCAAGGAAGTGAGCGAGGTGGCGCGGCGCGGCCCCCAGCTATTTGTGAGCCGCTCCAACGCGGGCCTGGTGGTCTATTTGTTTGAGAACGAAGTTCCTGAGATCCAGGAGGGTTCGGTCCGAATCGTCGCCGTAGCCAGGGAAGCCAATCCCCCTTCCCGCTCAGTTGGCCCGCGCACCAAGGTGGCCGTCGACTCGGTGGAGCGCGAAGTTGATCCAGTGGGTGCCTGCATTGGCGCCCGCGGCTCCCGAATTCAGCAGGTGGTTAACGAGCTGCGTGGCGAGAAAATCGACGTGATTCGCTGGTCGCCCGACCCGGGCCAATACATCGCCAACTCCCTCAGCCCGGCAAGGGTTGAAATGGTTCGCCTGGTCGACCCTGAAGGCCAGCACGCCCACGTGCTGGTTCCCTCCGATCAGCTCAGCCTTGCCATTGGCCGCGAAGGCCAAAACGTGCGCCTGGCCGCCCGCCTTACCGGCTGGAAGCTCGACATCAAGAACGCCGGCGAATACGACCAAGCCTCGGAAGATGCGGTGGTGGCTGAGCTGATTGCCCAGCGGCAAGAGGAGGAGGCTCTTCAGGCCGAAGCCGAAGCCCGCCTTGAAATCGAACAGGCCGCCCGGGCCGAGGAGGATGCCCGTCTGCGGGAGCTTTACCCCCTGCCAGAAGACGAAGCCGGTTACTACGAGGAAGAGGAGGCGCCCCAGGCAAGCGAGGCAGAGGCCCGGTGAGTCGCCGTGCCGTGCTTCGGCGCTGTGTTGCCTGCCGCGCGCTGCTGGATCGCCAGCAGCTTTGGCGGGTAATTCGGCTGGCCGAAGGGGGACTCGGGTTGGATCAGGGCATGGGCCGTTCGGCCTATCTCTGCCCCAACCAGGCGTGTCTGGAAGAGGCGAAACGACGTAAGCGTCTGCAGCGGGCCCTGCGCTGCCAGGTTGCAGATGCAATTGTCGAAACGCTGGAAAAGCGCCTGACCCCAGGCGCCGATCTCGCCTCTGAGGCAAGATGAACATTGGCCGCAGCGCGCGTGCGGCCTGGTGTGCCCCTCGGCCCCGCATGGCGGCCCTTGGGCCCCGACCCATGGAGACCTGAATGACCAGCAGCGGCAAAGTCAGAATTTATGAGCTGTCCCGGGACTTAGGCCTGGAGAACAAGGACGTGCTCGACGCCGCCGAGAAGCTGGGGGTTGCGGCAAAGAGCCATAGCAGCTCTATCAGCGACGACGAAGCGACACGGATTCGCTCCTTGATCGAGGGCGGCTCGAACGGCAGCAAGGCGGCAGCGCCGCCCGCTGCCGCTCCGCCGAAAGCGATCCTCGCCGTCAAAAAGGCTGAGACCGCCGCTGTCCCATCGCCAGCCCCTCCCCAGCCAGCCACCAGCCCCCGGCCGGTCGCTCCGGCGGCAGCCAAGCCGGTCATGCCCCCGGCCCGGCCCGCCGCAGCTCCTGTGGGTAAGCCAGCCCTGCCCAACAAGCCGCCCTTGGCAAGCAAGCCCCCCCTGGCCTCCAAGCCACAGGTGGTTGCCAAGCCTCAGCTGGTCTCCAAGCAGCCTGAGCTTGTCAAGCAACCAGAAGTTGTCAAACAGCCAGCAGCTGCAAGCAAGCCCACCTTGGTGAGCAAGCCGCCGGCACCGAGCAAGCCCCCGGCACCAGCCAGGCCCGCAACTGCTTCAGCCAGCAAGCCTGCTTCACCCAGCAAGCCTGTGGTGATTGCATCCAAGCCAGCTCGCCCAGCCACCCCAGCCCCGGCCCGCCCGGCCCCTGCAGCTCCGGCACCAGCTGCGAGCCGCAAACCGGAATTGCCGATGCGGCCAGCGCCCGGCAAGCCCCAGCTGGTGGGTAGGCCCATCAGCACCCCTGCGGGGGGCACCACCAGCAGCCGCCCGGCTCCGCCAGCAGGCAGGGCGCCCCTGAGTCAGCGTCCCGCCAGCCCCCAACGCACTGGCGTGCCAGCTCCAACCCGTCCAGGCCAGCCTGGAGCTGGGGGCCGTCCTGGCCCAACCCCCTTGGAGCTTGTCGGCAAGCCGATTCGCCGCGATAGCGAAGCCCCTGGAGCCCCTATTGGCCTAGGAGCTCCCGGTCGCCCGGCAGCACCTGGCCGTCCGGGTATGCCAGCCGGCATGCGCAAGCCGATGGCTCCTG
>ERZ887849.1161-NODE-1161-length-25928-cov-7.117033_pt1 | contig 25928 bp, 16 predicted proteins | sample MGYA00521267_ERZ887849 | MGnify/ENA primary metagenome ERZ887849 (study PRJEB32303, sample SAMEA104408601) | aquatic metagenome | biome: Brackish water; feature: Pelagic; material: water | place: Baltic Sea | collected 2014-06-06T16:11:00 | depth 2,863 m ... | reverse complement strand
GAGCATCTGACTGTTAATCAGAGGGTCCTTGGTTCGAGTCCAAGAGGAGGAGCTTTCAAAAAAAGCCACGCTTGATGCGTGGCTTTTTCGTTTCGAACGAAGTCAAAAGGTTACCCGGAGATCGTGCTCACGCTCAAAGGAAAACGCCCCCTTTTTGTTTCTTTCGCTACCAGGAGATCCGGTCGTTAAACGCCTCTCGGATACGCCCTTCTGTTCGTTTGGAAACATCATGCCGTGACCACCCATTGCGCTGAATTTCATCGTGTCCAATCGGCGTGAGAATGCGCGTTTGAATCGTGAGTGTTTTCCAACGAAAAAGGCGGGTGAGATAGGCTACGATCGTGTCTTCTTCCGCATTGAATAGAAAAAATGATGCGTCTTGAAACGATAAAGGAATTCCATTGATGGCTGTGCAGCGGAAGGCAATCGGTTGGACATCAACATCGTGTGATTCAGCCAATGCAAAAAGCGATGAATGAAACGTTCCTATTTTATGCCCATCTCCAATAAAACCTTCCGGAAAAAAAGCAACATTGATGCGGGATTTCTGTAGCATTTGCCTTTGATCCGCTATGGCTTTGAGAAGTGATCTCGGTTGTCTTCTGTCCAAGAACACAAAACCGAGGAACCTCAAAAGAAAGCCCACGAACGGGATTTTCCGGATGTCCCTATTGGACAATACCATGCAGGGTGATAATGCCATAACCATCAACGAATCGATTAACCCCATGTGATGGCTTACAATAAGCTGTTGGTTGGGATGAATCTTTCCTTCCGTTGAGATTCTCATCCCTAAAATCCAGACAATACCTCTCGACCAGGGATGAACAATCCAAAGGGTATTGATTCTGATAAAGTGCCATTTCGAAAATGGGCGAAGAAACACGCGAAGAAGGCCGGTAAACACGCATCCAATAAGTACCCAGAGTACAACAGTCAGTATTCGAAATACAGACAGCCAACGGCCATATAGCTGCCCGTCGAACGTGCTATTCGTTCGGGTGGTCATGGCTGCTGTGACTTGAACCAATTTCGAAAGGAATCCGATTGACCTCCTCTTTCAGTAAACCACCGCTGGTGACGTCGCCAAATACGCACGTAGTGATAAAACGGTGCGGTTGGAAATACATGGTGAACCAGGTGGTAGTTCTGCGCTAGGAATACCATCGTGACACCGGGCGCTTGTATGTTCCGTGTTGCTTTGAATGGGTCTGTTTTCGCTGCTATACGGTGGGGACGATGGGGTAAATAGTCGAACATGAATGCCAGGAGGGCACTTGCTATTCGTGAGGGGACGATCCAAGCCCAAATAACCGCTTCTAAATGGCCGTTCAACGCCAACCACCATGCCGTTCCATAGAAAAAAACAAGCGTCCCAATAACCTCGGTTTTCCGGGTCTTTGACGTTTCCTTGATTGAGGTAGTGGAAATGTACCAGTAATAGAAATCCTGGGTTAGCCACCGAAGAGGAAGGATAAACCAGGGACCTTTTCCACTCCAAAAATCCGGGTCTTTTTCCGGGTTATTGGTGTGTTTATGGTGCGTTAAATGAAGACGTTTGAACGCGTGGAATGGGGAGAGCAATGGAACACCCGCCAATCGGCCGACAATACCGTTGAGAGCTTCATGCTTCTTTGAAACCGATCCATGCACCGCTTCATGCTGCGGCGTAAAAGCCATGTACGCTAGAATGGTATTGCACACAAACGCAACCCAAAGGGAGAGCCCGTCAAAAAATACCTTCCAACCAATCCAAGTCCATGCAAAAAGAATCATCCCCGTCAGCAATAACGTGGGCCAAGCGACGGAAGGAGCTTGAATTAAATTTCGCGCAGGTATGTTGTCAGTAGGGGTATCAATTGGTTGAGACATCAAAGGAAATTACATAAATTATATAGAGATGCTGCACCCTAACGTGTCAACAATAGCGTCAAACATAACTCAAGGTACACGATGTCCCCAACTTGCCTCAGTCATCGCAAACCAATCCTCCAACTCCAAATGAAATGAACAAGCTTCCTTCAAGTCAGACAACCGCAACAGATCCGTCGTTCCCACAACCGGAACAATACCGCTCGGATGGCGCACCAGCCATGCTAAAAGGAGCTGTGCGGGAGTGCGTTCTGTTTTTTTAGACAATCGTGCTACCACTTCATTTAACCGCTTTTGTTGCGGACCGGAAATCTTAAAGAAACTTCCAAGTGGAGACCACGCCATGGCGGCGATTTTGTTCACCTTCATAAAATCCAATGTTCCATCAGTCATAGGGGATGTGTGCGTCACAGAGCACTCCAGTTGGTTCCATAAAGGGCGTTCGTCCCCTTGAAACAACGCCATTTGAGAAGGCGTGAAATTCGAAACTCCCCACCCTTTAATCTTTCCTTCTTCCTTCAGTTCTAACAACGTGTGAACGATGGATTCCGGATCCATCAACGGGCTCGGACGGTGCAATAGCAACCCGTCCAAATACTCCGTCTGCAGGTTTCGAAGGCTATTCTCAACAGACTTCCTGATGTGCTGTGGACTGTAGTTGTAATGCTTGACCGATGAGGCGGTTTTTGGGTTGGGATATTGAATTCCGCACTTGCTAACCCACCACACATCCTCTCTCGATACATTGGTCTCGGCAAACGCCTGGCCAAACGCACGCTCCGTGGTAAAGTCACCATAGATGTCTGCATGATCAAACGCAAACACACCGCGCTCCACACACCCTTCGATCTGACGCGACATGTTAGAAAGACTCATGTCTGTTCCCCACACACCCCAATTCATGGTTCCTGCAATAATTTCAGGTTGATTCATGAATGAAAACTACATCAAAAGGAGGCACGCACACCGCATTTTCAACACCCTCGATGTTCAGTTCGCTGGTGTCTCTTTTGATGCAGCAGCATCCGTCAACCCTTCCTCTACAGGCACTCCTGATTCCATGCTGGATTCAGCACCTGAGGCATTCGGTTCTCCGTCCATACCGACGCTGTCCGTGCCATAGTGAATGGCCAATACAATGGCGACACTTACAAGCAAACCGACGATGAGCTTCAAGAAGTCCTTGGCTACAATCGGGAAGATGGACTTCAGGTTTCCTTTTTTCGTGAGGCCCGTATTCAAAGCCAATTCTCGACCACACAACAATCCAACAAACACCCACGTCGTGGACATCGGGATATTGTTCATCTGCTTAAAATACAGAAGGAGAAAAGCGTAAACGAGATCAATGAGCGTCGCTGAACGCACATATTTCGTGCTCTGTTTGTCCAACACAATTTGCTGGATTTTTCCGCCCTTCTGATAAAATATATGGCCCAACCCAAGGACAAAGAACCCCATAACCAGCAACAACTGCGTCAATGAAATTTGACGGGGCAGGAACACGGCGATGTTAGCGACATCGTGCGACAACCAAGTAAACCACAAAAAACCAGTTGAACACCACTGGAACACCCTCCAAAACTTCTTTGTGCCATCGCTTACATCTTCCTTTTCATTGATGAAACGAGCAATGATGAGCCAGAGTACATAAGCGACTACTGCAGCAAGGCCATATCCCATTACACTCTTTAAGAGCATTTTCTCAAGAACAAATGTGGATGCAAATGCCGAAAGCACGAGGAAAGACGTTGAAACCGGAATCCCTTTTCGCGTCAACAACACCAGCGCTAATGGCGCCATGGCATGGTACCACTGTGGCTCCTTGTATGGGATTTTCGTCAGACGACCGAATGAAATGTCACCATCTCCTGTGTACCATCCGTACGCTAACGTCGCCACCAATACCGTTGCGGCGGCGGCCCAAAGCGTTGTCCATTTGAATTTATCTCGGTTCGAGGCAATCCACGTTCCGAGTGTTTGCACGCTATCATTGGCAATCACCGAGTAGCCCGCCAAGATGAAACCTATTGTAGTAAAAAGTGCGATCATACCATTCTATTTGGGAGTGTGAATGTCACCCGTATTTGTGAGAAAACAGACCGGTGTCTGTTACCTTAATGTTACCTCTTCCATGGGTTCAGTCAAACCAACAGGTATCCTGAGTTTTGTACATTCCACGGGTTCCCTTGCTATTCTTTGCAATCATCGCTTGGGTGACGGTTAATTTGGCAGGGGACAACTTCGCTGGGTTTGGTCGCGTTTGCCCTTTATTGCATTGGGTGTTTCCGCATGCCGGTTATTTGTCTTTCTTGAAATGGGCTATCTTCATTGTTTCGCCGAAACGAACCATGCGCACACCTTCATTTTTTATCGACCCTGACATCCGACGAGCTGAAACACTGCCGGCTGAATTCTATACCCGCGATGATGTTTTTGAGACTTTGAAGGTTTCTGTTTTCGAGAGGTCATGGCATTGGGTTGGGCCCGTTGCAAATGCAATTTCTCCTGAAAACTCGGTTTCTCCTTTTGTTCTGTTGCCTGAATTCCTTGATGAGCCCTTGTTGTTGTCCCGTCAAGAAGACGGTCACATCCAATGTCTCGCCAACGTGTGCACGCACCGCGGCAATCTTCTCGTCGACAAGCCGTGTCAGTTGCGCCAGCTTGTATGTGGATACCACGGCCGCCGTTTCGAAATGAATGGGGCCTTTAAAAGCATGCCAGAGTTTGAAACAGCTCTTGACTTTCCTCGGCCATGTGATGATCTGAAAGACCACCCGATTACCTCTTGGGCTGGGCATTTATTCGTTGGGCTTGCCCCTTCTTTTGGTTTGTCTGCATTGATTGAGATTCTCAACGAACGGGTTGGTTTTATGCCCGTTTCACAGTTCACATACCAACCGAAAAAAGAAGAGGTTTATGAAGTGGACGCTCACTGGGCGTTGTACTGTGATAATTTTCTAGAGGGCTTTCACATTCCTTTTGTGCATCAAGCTTTGAATGCTGCCGTTGATTACGATCAATACAAGACCGTCCTCTTCGAATACGGTAGTCTCCAAATTGGCTATACCCGTGGAGATGCCGATACGTTTGATTTACCGGAAGGCCACGTTGATTTCGGGTCCAATATCTCAGCGTATTACTTCTGGTTGTTTCCCAACATCATGCTCAATTTCTATCCCTGGGGATTGTCGGTCAACCGGGTTGAACCCATTAGCAAGAACAAAACCAGAATCACATTCAAGTCGTACGTTTTCGACGCTTCTAAAATGGATCGTGGCGCTGGGGGTGATTTGGATTTAGTAGAACAGGAAGATGAGGCAGTCGTCGCTGCTGTTCAAAAAGGAATTCAATCAAGAAGTTATTCAACTGGGCGGTTTTCACCAACGCGAGAGCAAGGCGTGCACCAATTCCACTTGTTGCTGTCCCGATTCTTGGAAAGCGACAACAGGTCCAACTAAAGTGAAAAAACCAGGAGTTTTTCAGCTTGCCTTAAAGCAAGTTGATTCGATCCGCTAAGGAGTCTTTATAGCTTCCACCTACAGGGATTTCCTTGTCCATTCCGTCAATTGTAATCATCGCGTATTTGATGCTTTCAATGGCTTCAATGTTCACGATAAAACTGCGGTGGACGCGCAAAAAGTCTTTACCCCCAAGTTTTGTTTCTACATCCTTCATTGTCGAATGAATGGTGTAGCTCTCTGTTCGTGTGTGGACGACAACGTAGTCTTTCAATGCCTCAACAAACAACAGGTCCTCGTTCTTCACACGAACCAAACGACTGCGGTTTTTTACAAAGATGACGTCTGAGTCTTCCTTGTGTTCGGCCATGCTGCGCAAGAAGTCAGTTTCCTGCTTCATCTCACGCTCTTTGCTGTGCTTGTGCAAAGCCATTTCAATCGCCGTTTGGATATCGACGTCTTTGAATGGCTTCAGGATATAACCATGCGGTTCGGCCATTTTAGCCTCGTTCAGCGTGCCCTCATCTGCGTATGCCGTGAGAAATACAACCGGGATATCCATGTTGCGTTTGATCTCCTCAGCTGCTGCAATTCCGTTCATATCTCCCTTGATCATGATGTCCATCAAAGCCAGGTCTGGCTTGTGTTTCATGGCCATTGAGATCGCATCCTCCCCATTATCCGCAGAAGCAATTACATTGTATCCAAGGTTTCCAAGGCATCGTTCGATGTCTTTACGGACGATGCTTTCGTCCTCAGTAACAAGTATATTGATTGGCATGGTAGTCGTGTTCCGTTAATCCGCAATTGGGGTAAATCTAACCAAAAAGGAGCTCCCCGTGGTCTTTTCTAACGCACTCGTCGTGGAATTGTTATTCACAATCAAAACTCCATCGAGCTGTTCTGTTAGGGCTTGAACAAGATATACCCCTAAAGAATCGTTCGATTCAAAGCTAAAACCTTCGGGCAAACCAACACCGTCATCCGAAACCTCGATTTCCAATTCATTGTTTTTTTCCTCTACCCTTAGTGTGAGTTTTCCATGCTCTCTTCCTACAAAAGCATACTTCAAACAATTCGATACCAGCTCGTTTACAATCAACCCACACGGGATGGCTTGCTTTAAATTGATGTACACGTTATCCAAAGAAGAGACCAACTCTACTTCACACGAAATTTTGGAGTAGCTATGAATCAAATTGTTGGTGAGGCGTTCGAGATAAGAAGAAAAACTGATCGAGCTAAAATCAGAGTTCTGATACAATGACTCGTGGATGAAGCTCATCGTAGAAATTCTATTTTGACTCTCTTCCAAAATATTCAACATAAGCGGATCCGATATGAACCGGCGCTGAAGGTTGAGCATGCTTGATATAACCTGAAGGTTGTTTTTAACCCGGTGGTGCACCTCTTGCAACAGCACCTCTTTCTCTTTCAGCGCCTCTCGGATTTGTTGCTCGATTTCTTTTCTCTCTGTAATATCATATGCAATGCAACTGAGTTCTTCTTCCTGGTCATCGTACCGCACCGGATTGACAAACACTTGATACCACACGACTTCTCCTGCGAAATCCACAAGAGGCAATTCAAATTGCTGTTGCACCCCTCTTTGGGCTTGTTTCAACAAGCGCAATTGGCCGTTGTATAGTTTCTCCGAGGTAAAGGTGCCCAACAACTCAACAATTGCAGTTCCTTTTTGAATATCAGCTTTGAATTGGTTTTGGAATGTACTCTCCATGTTGAGGTTCGATGAACTCACATGTAAAGACTGGTCCAGGGTAAACATCAAAAGGTATTTCGTCGAGTTGAATATGGACTCCAGTTTTGCAGATTGCACCATCGCATCACGCTGGTACCCGCGCATTTCTGATACATCCAAGAAAATTCCCCTCACACCAGTTACTTTTTCGTTGTGGTCTCTTTGCATCGACGCTCCTCCGAGCATGTTCAACGGGGTCCCGTCTTGTTTTTTGAAAACAAGTTCTTTGTTCGTCCCTGAAATCGATTCGGCCCAGTTTTCATTATCAAGTGAAGCAATGGATTGGAGGTTGGTTTCCAACAAGGATGTACCGTTATACCCAAGTGTTCTGAAAAATGACGGGTTCGCGTAGGTGAATTTTCCGTATTGATCGACCAAGAAAACCAAATCGCTAGCGTTGTCTAAAATGTCACGATACCGCTCTTCACTTCTACGAAGTTCTTGTTCCGCTATCTGCAGGCCCGTAATGTCCCTCCCCACCGTAACCGCTCCCAATGTATTCCCATCATCATCCCTCAACGAAGCAACGGACATCAAGAGTTGAAATGTTTCACCTGAAGAACGGAGACCTGTCAACTCCCCAACGAAGTAATTTTTCTCTTTTAATTCCCTCATCACATCCGCGAACTCCCTTTCATCCGCTAAAAACTGCTTGGGCCTCAGTTGTTTCGCGTCCTCAAAAGTCCATCCAAACTCCACAGACGCTGCGTGATTAAATTGAATCAAATTCCCATTGATGTCAAAAGCAACAATCATATCAATAGAGCTCTCTACAATGGACCCGTTCAGTCTTTCCGCCTCCTTTAGTTGAATTTGTGTCTTCTTGTGGCGCTTAATTTCTTCCTTTAAAAGAGCGTTCGATTCTTCAGCTGAAGAAGCTCTCATCTGCTCACGTACAAGCATCATTCGGGTCGATAAATCACTCACGGTAATCTGAACAGCCGGTTTCTGATCATAAAACGTCAAGCCCATTTGAATACCAACAGCTTTCACTTGCGTATTCAAACCCCGCATGGACAATTCGATATAGGGTGGTTTCTCTCCTTTATAAACCGCTTCCATATCCTCCAATACCCGCTGGCGGTCTGAGTCCATAAAGAGCGAAGAGATATCTTGATTGTACACTTCCTCCTCATCTTCAAAACCCAATAAACTCGAGGCCGCTTGGTTGATGTATCGAATTTTATTTTTAACAACGAGAAACAACCCGATCGGGCTGGATTCAACCAATAACCTAAACCGTTCTTTGGTTTGAAGCAGGTCGTGCTCAATCCTCTTTTTTTCAGTAACATCAAGCATTACCAATGCTTGTAGGTTGTCTGTTTCTTTATTTGTCGATGTGAGTTGAGCCTCTATATTGACTTTAAACCCCTTCGAGTTTTCAATTTCAAAATCAAACACTTCATTCAATCGGGTAGATAACCGCTTCCAATCACGTGCTTTAAAGAACCCTTTGAGGCCGTTTTTAATGAGTTCATTCGCTTCATTGAACCCTGTAATTTGAACCATGCGTTCATTGACATCAACCACCTCATCACCACTGAACAAAGCGATTCCCTCCATGGTACCGTTGCTCAACGCTTTAAATTTATTCTGATTGATCGTTTGAACTTCTTTTAGAACCTCCAACTCTGTAACGTCTTGCAGCGTACAAAGTGTCGTGTTGTCGCTCAGTTTGCTTTTTAAACCATGAATCGCACGGTGGTTGCCATCCAAATCTTTCACAACCCCTTTCCAAGGGTTTGTTTCGTTGTTTTTAATCCATTCGAAAACCGCGGAGTGATCTGAATCCCAGTACATCTTGAATGCATCATTCGATGCACAGATCACACCGTCTTGATAAACGGCAGCGGCATCCTGTAATGCAAACAACCAAGAATACACAGTGTCTTGATCCTTCATGGTGTTTTCGTTCTTTTTAGATCACGGTCTGCACGCTTTTCCCTTCTTGTTTTAATGGTTTGACCATCCACTTTTATCAATTCTCCTTGACGATATTCTCGTGTTTGCTCGATGAGATTATCTGAATTGTAGAAAATCCATTTTCCTTGTTTCACTCCTCCTTCATACCGTTCTATATGATCAACTCCCCCCTTCTCTTGATAAAAAATGTGTTTTCCATCGGGTAGTCCAAAAATAAAATTTCCTTTAAAACTTTGCTTTCCATCGGTATTAAAATGCTTCCACTCTTCGTCTTTCATTCCATCTAAATAAGCTCCTTCCTCTCTGTGGTCATTGACATCTTCTATCCAATCACCTTGCTTCAAACCGTTCTGATAAACACCTTGATTGAGTAATTCTCCGGTGATATTCCATTCAATGAATTCGCCGTTCTCTTTCCCTTTTCGGTATTGCTCTTTTCGATGAAGGGATTTATTGGGATAATACCAGGTCCAATCCCCATGATACAGTCCGTTTTTAAAAAAACCTTCTTGGATGATATCACCCAGTGCATTGAAGTATTCCCACTTCCCCTCCTCTTTTCCAGCTGTATAGTTTCCACTGGCTTTTTTATTTCCCATTTCGTCAAACCACACCCACCAACCCGTGCGATTGCCTTCCTCATTTGTGATTCCTTCTGCTACTTTTTTATTGGCCTCGTACAACGCTCCTGACTCCAGTGTTCCGGTGGTATCATACGCCCTAAACACACCAATCAACGCATCCTCTGAATACGTAGCTTTTGTTGCAATAACCCCATTTGGATGGCGTGTCGTTCTTACATCTACAGGTGTTGTTGCTTCTGCATCTTTTACAATCTCTCCAAATTCGTATTTTTCTAGATAATCCAACTGGCCAAACCCGTCGTAAAACTTGAAAATTCCGTTTCGTTTTCCTGCAAGCCAAGGACCTTCCTCTATTTTCCGTTCCATGGAATTCCACTCCATCCAAATCCCCGTTTTTCTATTTTGATCATCCAACGCATTGATTCGTTGCGTTGATCTCAAACGGCCTTCATCGTATTCGAATAATGCGATAACACGACCGTCCTCCGCCCATTCTCTCCCCCAACCATGGGTTTTACCTGTTTTAAAAGGAGTTCTCTTTTTAATCCATCCGGATGGATCATAATCCAACTGAATTCCTACCTGAACACCCTGTTCAAAAACACGTTCTGTAACGAGATTTCCTTGCTCCTTAAAATTCCATTCTTTCCCATTTTTCTGACCCAATTCAAATTCAACCCGTCTTTGAATGTTCCCATTTTCATGGTAAAATTCCCACAAACCATTCAATTTAAAATCACTCCGTGATCCCTTACTTTTTAAAATTCCGTTTTCAAAATATGTTGTCCATTCCCCCTCTGGTTGTCCATCCACCAAACACCCTTCACTTGCTTTTTTTCCATCCTCAAAAGTAAATGTTGTCCAGACACAATTTTCGATTTCTGGCTGAGCAGCAGCAGAGATTATGAATGAACAACATAGTATATATGTATATATTCTTAAAGAATAATTCATAGTAACAATAGGTCTGTTGAAACGGTTAATAACACGATGGAATGGAAGTTGATTTTATGAATTCTGAACAATATTCAGGGTGGTTTTGAACATAGAATCTAATAAAGTGATATTGTATATCAGTGCTTTAATTGGTTCATTAATATTGGAGGTGATTCATTTGTTGTGCAAATATTTCATACATGCAAGTTGTCCGTAATTGAGTGAAGTTGGGTGATAAAATGAACGAAAACTTCCAACCAAATTAGTTGGATAAATCACATCAAGGTTGGCTTACGTTTGAGAGCTTGAAATAGCAAGCATGAGTTGTTAGGAGTTGTAAACGGAAGATTAAGGCTATCAACGAGTGGGTTGTTAATTAACTTGCTTGAAATTTGAATCCATGCGCATTTCAATTGGAGGCGATCACGCCGGTCCAGCACTTAAAAAGGTAATCACGGAACAGTTAGTATCCAAAGGCCACGAAGTAATCAATCGGGGAACAGATTCCAACGAAAGTGTGGATTATCCGGACCATGCGCACCAAGTGGCGCTGGATGTTCAAAACGAAGAAGTGGACAGAGGTATCCTTATTTGTGGCTCTGCAAATGGTGTGGCGATGACAGCCAACAAACACCAGGCTGTGCGAGCGGGTATCGCATGGAATGCTGAAACTGCTGCGCTGACGAGACAACATAACAACGCGAATATTCTTTGTATCCCTGCGCGGTTTGTGGATGAAACTGAAGCTTTGGATATCGTCACAACGTTCTTATCAGAGGATTTTGAAGGTGGACGGCATGATCGGCGTGTGGGTAAAATAGCGTGTGCGAGCTTCGTTGGTTTCATGGCGTTGTTTTCAGTGCTATCAGCGCAATCCACAAAGTGGGCTGAAACAATCAATGCAAATGATTTGGAAAACCACTTAACGGTGCTCGCGAGTGATGCTTTTGAGGGGCGTGAAACAGGAGAACCTGGTGCAGAAAAAGCGGCGGCTTACATAGCGAGTTATTTCGAGTCTGTTGGGATAGCACCGTACCATGAAGCAGGGTATTACCAAGAGGTATCGATGGTTCGATCGCAAATTTTAGGGGGAAGCCTGACGGTTTCAGGTAGGTCCTTTGAATTTTTAGAGGAGTATGTATTCTATCCGGGTATCCGGGACAAGTCAATGGAAAACCTTCCAATGGTGTTTGCTTCCTGGGGTGAACCAGATGATTTTAAAGGAGTGGACTGTACAGGTGCGGTCGTGGTTGTTTTTTCGGGAACAGCGGGTGCAGCGGAGGAGAATTGGCGCGATGGTCTTGAAAAGAAGCGATTGAATGCAGAGGCCAATGGAGCCAGAGCTTTGGTTGTCATAGGTGAAGGCTTGGGAGCGTATAAAGGCCGTTTAAAACCCTGGTTATTGAGAAAGTCAATGCGACTGGATCAACCGGACCCAAAAGAAACAGAAGGAACGCGTTTACCTACTTTTTTTATGGAGGGCAGTTCAACCAAAAACTGGTGGGGCCAAACAAATTTAAAAAGCTGGAAAAAGATCCAGAAGAAGAAAGCGAAGGGCGCAGTCTTAACAGCTGAGCCAATGCCAATGGCTAGTTGGTCTTTCAATCTGAACGATCGTTCAGGGAAATTCAACACGCAAAACGTACTCGGTTATATTCCAGGAAGAGACTCCGTTTTACAGGAGGAGTTGGTGGTGATTACAGCACACTATGATCACGTGGGTGTGATCGACGGTGAAATCCACAACGGGGCGGACGACGACGGTTCAGGGACGGTTACGGTCTTGGAGTTGGCTCAAGCCTTCATGGCGGCGGTGGATGCCGGAGAAGGGCCGCGCCGGAGTGTATTGCTGATGACGGTAGTTGGAGAGGAAAAAGGCTTACTCGGAAGTGAATGGTATTCAGATCATCCTGTTTGGCCTCTAGAGAACACGGTGGCTAATCTCAATATTGATATGATCGGAAGGACAGATGAGGCACACCCGGATGACGATCGGTATGTATATCTCATTGGGTCAGATAAGCTGTCTTCTGAGCTCCATGAGATCAGTGAAAACGCGAACAGTGAGTTTACGCAGTTGGCATTGGATTATACATTCAACGCACCGGATGATCCGAATCGTTTTTACTACCGGTCTGATCACTACAATTTTGCGAAACACAACATTCCTGTGATCTTCTACTTCAGTGGTGTGCACGAAGACTATCATAAACCGGGAGATGATCCGGAGAAAATCCACTACGACAAGACGGCTGAGATTGGCCGCTTGGTGTTTCACACGGCGTGGCAACTCGCCAACCAAGACAAGCGGATCGAGGTTGATATGGAAAATGATTTTCCAGAGAAATAATTAAAAACCAGGAGCTGCAGAGAGGAGTTGATTGAACTTATTTTTCTCTGCTTCGTACGCTGCCCCTGTTGCGGGCCCATTGAAGCCGGAATGGATCGCTACGCGTCCGTTGGGGTGGATAAAGAGTGTAGTAGGAAAGCTCAGAACCTGATCCAAGAAAGGAAAGGTGCGCGCAGCTATTGTTTTGCTAGCGGCTCCTCCCCAATACACCTCCCAGTTGATTCCCAATTGTGAGCGGTAAAAATCCAATCGACGGTACACATCTAAGGCAGTGGTGTCCCTCTCGTATGCCATGGAAATGACACGAATACCCGGGTGGTTTTCCTGAACCTCTCGAAGTAAACGGACTTCATCCATGCAGTTTGGGCACCACGTTCCTAGGATGTCTACAACAACGACCTCACCGGGTTGAGGAACCAAAGACACTTCTACAGACGACCCATTCCGATCGAGGGTGGTGATCAAAAGGTCTGAGTCTTGGACTTGAATTTCTTCAACGGTATCACCGTTTGGCCAAACACGACCACTGCGACCGGACCATTGCGTGTGGTAATGGTTGCCGCTATAAAAACTACCGTCGATCCAACTTCCCTGACTGTAGCGCGCTTTGAAGCAATAGAGGTGGGCCCCATCATAGGTTTGCATGTGAAGCAAGCCAGAGCGATAAACCCCTGAGAAAAAGCGATAATCCCCGGTAGGGGTTCGCATCGTTCCGGTCATGCTACCCGCAACACGCTGAAGATCCAACTGTGCATCAGCGAACGCGCTGGTATCGCGATCACCAAACCAAACATCCCAAGTACCCTCTGGAGCCTCGCCTGTGTTGATGACAGAAGACCGGGGTTGAATGTCAAAATCTACGTGGTAGTTGGATGACCGCAAGGAGTCCGTCCACACCCCTCTCCTCTCCGTTGAATCCAATACCCACGAACCGCCAAAAACAGGCACCACAAACGTAGAGTCGTTGGTTCGAAGCAACTCCATTTCCTCTCCACCGTTTTGAAGGGTAAAGAGGTCATTTTGTTGCTGCAAAGGAAACGATACGCGCGTACTATCATTGAGATGGAACACCACCTCGAGGTTGTCTTGTGTTTCGTTGACTTCAGCGCAGCGGACAAAGAGTGAAACACAGACAACACACGTGGCGATCCACTTCATATCAACCCAAGTCGAATTGAATCCCTTGTGCCAATGGAAGGGTTGATCCGTAGTTGATGGTGTTTGTTTGTCGGCGCATGTAAGCTTTCCAAGCATCTGATCCAGACTCGCGCCCCCCTCCTGTTTCTTTTTCTCCTCCAAACGCTCCTCCAATCTCCGCTCCAGATGTGCCGATGTTGACGTTTGCAATTCCACAATCGGAACCATTGACAGACAAAAACCACTCCGCTTCCTGGACATTGTTCGTCATAATAGCAGAAGACAATCCCTGAGCAACGCCGTTTTGCAATGCAATGGCCTCATCTAAGGTGTCGTATGCCATCATATAAAGCAAAGGTGCGAACGTCTCATGTTGAACAATTGCTAGATCGTTAGAAGCCTCAGCGATACTAGGGCTGACATAACAACCGCTCTCATAACCAGGACCTTCCAACAACCCTCCTTCGACCACAAACGTACCTCCTTGATCCTTTACGGATTGCAGTGCAGCGAGATAGGTTGCAACAGCCGCTTGGTCTGTCAACGGCCCAACATGGTTGGACTCATCCAAAGGATTGCCAATAGTGAGTTGGCCGTAGGCATTTTTCAGAACAGTTTTGACTTGATCGTAAATGGAACGATGGATGATCAAACGACGTGTAGAAGTACACCGTTGACCGCACGTACCGACAGCGCCAAACACAGCGGCAGGAACGACCATTTTCAAATCAGCATCAGGAGCAATAATAATGGCGTTGTTTCCACCTAACTCTAAAAGCGATCGGCCCAAGCGTCCGGCAACAGCCTTTGCAACAGCCTTGCCCATGCGAGTGCTACCTGTGGCGCTCACAAGAGGTACCATGGGATCATTGCTCAACATTTCTCCTACATCAGCCATGCCATTCACAACGCAAGAAAGCGCTGCAGGAACGTCATTGGCTTCAGCAACCTCATTCCAAATGTGCTGGCAAGCAATGGAACAAAGCGCGCTCTTTTCAGAAGGCTTCCACACGCAAGAATCACCACAAACCCAAGCGAGTGCAGTGTTCCAAGCCCATACGGCTACTGGAAAATTAAAAGCAGAAATGATTCCCACCACTCCCATTGGGTGGTACTGCTCATACATGCGGTGAAGAGGACGTTCAGAGTGTGTCGTCATTCCGTACAATTGACGGCTTTGACCGACTGCGAAATCACAGATATCAATCATCTCCTGTACCTCACCCAAACCTTCTTGGAGTGATTTACCCATCTCATAACTCACTAACGCTCCTAAAGCATCCTTCTTTGCACGAAGGGCATCACCAAATTGGCGAACGGCCTCGCCTCGTTTTGGCGCAGGAACATGTCTCCAATCGAGGAATGCAGCTTGAGCGTGCTCCATGACTTCAGCATAGTCTGCCGCCGTTGCGCTTGAAACTGAAGCAATCCGCTTTCCGTCAACCGGTGAAATTGAATCAATAGTGGCTCCGCTTCCAAAGGCCCGCTTACCAATCATAACGCCGTGGTTGTGATCTTGGATTCCGAGTGTGGAGAGAATGTTTTGAATGTCCATTGTGTGTCTGTTCTTATTGGAGGTGCAAAGATAGTTCGTGCTCGACCAAGACCCGAGGGCTCCTCTTGGCTGTAATCATGTATTCAACTATTTGAATTACAGTGTTTTGTGTAAAAAATAAAGAATAGGGAAAAGAGAACGTGTGGGTTACATGAAGTCTTTAAACGCTACACGGCCCCTTAAAAAGGCCCAAGTGATACTGTTTCACGTGGAACAGTACCTATCGGCCGAGGTTCACGAGCAAAACAGCGAGATCAGATGCGCTTACTCCAGAAATGCGGGAAGCGCCGGCAAGCGTTTCGGGTTTCGTTTCTGTGAGTTTTTCGCGGGCTTCGCTACTCAAGGATTCGAGTGCGTGATAATTGAAGTCATTCGGAATAGCAACGTGATGCAAGCGCTGCAATTTGTCAGCGATTGCCTGCTCCTTTTCAATGTATCCAGCATACTTGATTTGAACCTCAATAGCCTCCAGGGTTTCAATGTCCATTTGCAAATGTTTACCGATGGCGTCGATTTCTGGGATATGGTCAAACATCAATTGTGCGCCAACACCGGGTCGATTTAACACAGAAATGGCTTTTTGCTTTTGTTGTAAAGGCGCGCTTTGGATGGATTCGAGAAGCGTTTGAGCTTGCTCTGGGCTGACGCTTGTTTTTTCGAGCTGGGCCTTGAACGACTGCATGGTCTTGATCTTGGACTCCAATGTTTCCATGCGCTCGCTCGATGCCAGCCCGATAGCGTGTGATAAAGGGGTGAGGCGCTGGTCGGCGTTGTCTTGGCGCAAAAGGATGCGGTATTCTGCACGTGATGTGAACATGCGATAAGGCTCCTTGGTGCCTTTGGTAACGAGATCGTCGATGAGTACACCGATGTACGCTTCATTTCTTTTGAGGACGACTGGTGGTTTGTTCCACGTGGAACGTGCAGCATTGATTCCGGCCATTAACCCTTGAGCGGCGGCTTCTTCATATCCAGTTGTACCATTGATTTGACCAGCGAAGAATAGGTTTTGAAGTTGCTTGGTTTCTAGGCTGTGCTTGAGCTGGGTGGGGTGGAAGAAGTCGTATTCGACAGCATATCCGGGTCGAAAGAACTTCACACCTTCGAAACCAGGAACACACCGAAGCGCTTTCACTTGGATGTCTTCTGGTAAGCTTGTGCTGAAGCCATTGACATAGACTTCGACTGTTTCCCATCCTTCGGGTTCGACAAACAATTGGTGTGAATCCTTGGTGTGGAATCGCTCAATTTTATCTTCAATGCTCGGGCAATAGCGCGGGCCAAGACCTTGAATTCGGCCATTGAACATCGGTGATCGGTCGAACCCGTCGCGCAGGATATCGTGGACCTGGACGTTGGTGTGAGCGATGTGACAGCTGCGTTGATCTTGTAATATCGGGGTGTCTGTGTAAGAGAAACGCCGAGGATCAGGGTCTCCAAGCTGTTCTTCTAAGACGCTGTAATTGATACTTCTTCCATCGACGCGAGGAGGTGTGCCCGTTTTCATGCGGTCGGCCGTAAAGCCATTCTCCACTAACTGTTCTGTGATCCCAACAGCAGAACGTTCGCCTGCACGTCCACCGCCAAATTGTTTTTCTCCGATGTGCATCAGGCCGTTGAGAAATGTACCTGCCGTGACAACAACGGATTTGGATCGAATGGTCGAACCCAATTGCGTTCTAACACCGCAGCAAACTCCGTTTTCAATGATCAATTCGGTGACGGCATCTTGCCAAAAGTCGAGTAGGGGAGTGCCTTCAAGCATTAAACGCCACTTTTCTGCGAAGCGCATCCGGTCGTTCTGAGTGCGTGGAGACCACATAGCGGGTCCCTTTGATCGATTGAGCATACGAAACTGGATTGCGCTGTGATCACTCACAATTCCAGAGTATCCACCCATTGCGTCAATTTCTCGGATGATTTGTCCCTTGGCAATTCCCCCCATTGCTGGGTTGCATGACATTTGGCCAATGACCCCCATGTTCATGGTGATCAAAAGGGTGCGGGCTCCAAGGTTTGCTGAAGCCGCAGCCGCTTCGTTTCCTGCGTGCCCCGCCCCAATGACGATTACATCATATTCTTGATGGATCATGCGTTGAGCGTATTGAAGGTTGTCAGCCACTTGTTTTCTAAGTGCGTCATCTGTGTTTGCTCAGCTTTTGACTTGTCCATATATCCCAATAAATGCAGTACCCCATGCACAATAACCCTGTTTAACTCATTGTTAAACAGTTGTTTGTGTGTTTTAGCGTTGTCTTTGACGCGGTCAATCGAGATGTAAAGTTCGCCAGAGACGGAGGGTCCTTCACAATAATCAAACGTGATGATATCGGTGTAATAGTCATGCTTCAGATGATCTTGATTGATTGTCAAGAGATACGCATCCGTGCAAAAAACAATCGAGACGTCTCCGACGCTTTTCTGATGAGATTGTACCACATCAGTGAGCCAGGTTTTGATCAAACGGCGTTGCGGACAGCGAAAAGGGTGGTCCGCATTGTGAAAAGAGATGGGCAATACAGAGTGCGAATTCAGGGCGCAGAGAACACCCCTTGGAACGTCAGCTCAACCACACGGCCGTCATCAGAGAACGTGCACTCATCGGACAATTGGCGCATTAAGAAGACTCCTCGGCCGTTCGGTTTCTCCAGATTTTCAGGCGCTGTCGGGTCAGGGACGTTTTCAAAATCAAAACCGGGTCCTTGGTCGGTGATCTTGAAGTAAAGATCGGTTGTGCGCAGTTCGTACTCAACAAAAACGAGTTTCGTCGCATCCAAACGGTTTCCGTGGACAATGGCATTGTTGACGCCTTCTGTCATCGCGATGAGAACATCTCCGTAACACTCCTCTTGAAAGGATTGTCCGTCTCGGATTTCATCAATCAATCGCTCGATTACAGCAATGTTTTCGGGTTGAGAGTGGAATTGCAGTTGTTGCATGGTTTCGGTCATGGTTCCAAAGATTGTTACCGCGGATTCAATTCTGGGGTCGTGACGTCCAAATTATTGAAATATTCATTGACTCGGTCACGATAATAGGAATCCAATTCAAGGGGAACTGTTCGTAACAATTCAAGTTCATTGTTTTTAAGCTTCAGATAATCAATCAGTTGAGAAGGCTCTTCGCTTAAGTTTTGATTGCCTGTACGTGATTTTCGCTTGTCATCTTCGCCCCGCGTACGCTCAGCGGTTTCTGCTTCGAGCAAGCGAACCATTAAATCTTGTTGTCGAGCCATGGTTTCAAGAGTAACATCTCGGTTGACCAAGTCGCGCTCCAACTCCTCCATTTCCTTCGCAATGTTACCCAACTGTTCTCCATCGCCAGAACCGTCCTCATTGAGCTCTTGAGATTTTCGCTCAGCCATTTGCCTCAGAGCAGCTTGTTGCGCAGCCATTTGAGCCAGTTGTTTGCTTAATTGTCGCTGTTGTTTCCCGTCTTTCCCTGACTTCCCCTTTTCACCCATTGACTCCTTCATTTTTTCCAACTGCTCACCCAAAGCTTTTTGCATCTTTTTCATGTCCCCGGCGCTTGGAGAGGGCTTGGGTTTGCCATTGCCTCCCGGTTTTTCACAGTTGCCACTGCCGGGCTTTGATTCTGACATCGATTGCTGCATCTGTTGCAGGGCATCATCAAGCATCAACGCAAGGTTGTTGAAGCTGGTCATCACATATTGCTGGTTGCTATTGATCTCAGCGGTGAGTCGTTCTCCGAATATGGCCAAAGCGTCGTCCATGTGGTGGTTGATTAAACCAATTTCACGGTTGACCGCTGGGGCCAATTGTGTGATACGTAAACTCAACGCAAACAACGAGTCCTCAACCATTCTCGCATCATCTTTGAGCCGTCGTTGCGTCTGGCCGTAAGTGATATACAACGGGTCATCGGTGTTTGTGCGGCGCAGAAGTTCCATCACTCCCTCTTCGTCAAAGGACAAGGAGATGATGTTTTCGAGCAACGCCCTCAAGGCATCCATGTCCTCTTCTAAGGCCTCCTCCTTTTCCTGTTGCATCATGGCCTCCATTTGTTCGGCCATTTGCTGCATCTCCTCCGCAGCGTCTTGCTGGTTTTCGGAGGCTTTTTTCTTTTTGTCTTGGTCAAGCTGTTCGGAGCTGTCACTCATCTTTTCCTCAATGGACTCGTTTTCTTCAGAACGGTCCATAGTGGCATTGGGGTTTTCCAGTTCTTCATTGGCCTTATCCAGCTCGTCCAACTCCTTCTTGAGTTCTTCAAAAGCTTGGTTGAGAGAATCTTGTTGCGCCTTTAACGAATCGCTTGGTGTGGATTCATTCCGGGTTTCTTCAGCGAGTTCAGCCTGTTTTTCCGCGAGCTCTTTGAGATCATCAAGGGCCTCCTCCATTTTTACCTCATACTCCAGTTGTTTGAATTGCTCCAAAGCACGATCCAACTCCTTTTCGAGGGATTCTTGGTCGACCTCCATGGATTCCAACTGGTCCTGGATTTCGTCCAACACGTCGGGATCCATTTCCTCCATTAAACGTTGCATCTCTTCGTAAAGCTGTTTGAGCTCATCGCTCATTACCTGCTCCATTAGCTCTTGAAGCTGCTCTTGTTTCTCGAGGAGACGCTCTTCTTCAGGTGTAAACTCATTGGCACGATCGTCTTTTTGTTCATTGGCTTGCTGGAGTTCGTCCAGCTGTTTTTGCAATGCCTCTTGACGCTTCATGAACTCTTCGATCGCCCGCTCATCTTTCCAGTCGAGCTCGTCGTCTTCACGGAGTTGACGACTCAACGCCTCCATTTCTTCTCTCAAAAGGACCGCTTCCTCCCGAGCGCTTTCCATTTTACTCTGGATATCCGCGCTTGAAGCATCGCGCTCTTCACGGACTTCTTCTTGGGACGGAGGGCTGAAAACCATGGTCGAGGACCGCGCCATTTTCGCTCCATTGACACCATCATTGTCCCAAACCTCAAACCAATATTCCACAGCATCTCCCTCGGTAATGCCCAGGTCCAAGACGCTCCACTCAAAGTAAAACCGGTCAACCGTTCCGCTTGGCTCCTCGAGTGGAATGTAAACAACCTCTCTCCGCTTGATAAAGCGCTTGATTTGTCGGCCAACTCCTCTTCATTGCGCGGAGCAATTTTTGTCCACTGGTATGCCAACCTCAGTCGACTAAACCCATAATCATCACGGACTTCTCCAGAGAAACGGCGCGTTGAGCGAGCGAGGCTATCTAGGGATTCATTGACACGAATGGAGGGGTGGAGATCAGGAATAACCTGAATGAGATACCGAAGGGAATCTGTAGATCCAACGAAGTCATTGGAAGGAACCAACCAATAAGGCGAAGAATCCGTGAATCGCTGTTGGAACGAAAAGGTGGATGCTGCTTGGCGATCCATCTCAATCGCCTCGTCTCCCAATCGCATTCGAACCGATTCCGTGTCTTTGCAGCGAACCTGCCATTGAATCAACGTTCCTTCAGGCACCCGGAGGTTGCCAACATCCTCCCAATTCTCGATTCCTCGACCGGTATAATTCGGAGCCGTGGTTTTCACATTGAGACTCAGAAGGGTGGGGACTGGGAGAGCTTCCAACGTGAAGACATCCGAATTGACCCCAGCAGCAGTACATCGAAAATCGAGCGAAGAGCGCACCACAGGAAAGGTGTGTGCAAATTGTCGGTCGTTTAACCGCTCCATCCGAAAACGATTGCCATTGCTCTCAAGGAAAACAACCTCCGGAACGGATGAACCCACAACCTCGAACTCCACGGTAAACGAAGAAGCAACAGGAACCTGAAGGGGGTCTGTAATCAGTTGAAAGTGAAATGGCGCTGCGGGCACAAAGTCTTGGCGGTGGGCTAAGATTCTTTGAGCGGGTTCCTGAACCATTTCAGGACGTAAAGACCAAATTACCGCAATCACTAGAATAGGGGGTAGCGCATACCAGATATAGGAGATGCTATCGCGCCAGTGAACCGCTTGTTGAAACGAAAAAGGTTGGAGAGCTTCCGTACGCTCTTCGATCGAGGCTTGGAGTAAAGAAGTGTCTACGTTTTGCGCAATCGACCCCTCCAATTGCTGCTGCAGTTGAAGTGTATTCAGCAACCGGTCACTGATTTCAGGGAAATGATCTCCCACCAAGCCACTGGCTTGTTCGTACGTAAGCCCTTTGCTAATTCGTGCCCACTGAAGCAGTGGCCATAGGATGTAACGGGAAAGAACACCCACACCACCTATAACCAATCCCCAAAAAAACAAGGTTCTCCCTGCGATTCCAAAGTTCCCGAAATACTCCAATAAGAATAAAAACAAACCACTTCCGAGCAAGACCCCACCACCAAAAAAGACTCCACGAATCAAGCGATTCAGGTAGTACTTTCGGATGAAAACATCCAATTTTTGTATTAACAGTGAGGGGCTTCCCATGATGGATAAAGTTACGGCAAGCAGCAAGCCAAAGCGAGTACTTTCAACAACACGGGATATGCCCTTACTTTTGCTCCCCCTTCAACGAATCCACAAACGCTATGCAAGGTCAATTAATCAGCAATCGCTTTATGAAAAAGACTCAATTGGTTGGTATGGTAATTCTGTTCCTATTCACCCTTTGTGACATGAATGGCCAGATTGTCATCAATGAGTTGGACCCTTCCATGCAAGGGGTTGATGACCGGGAGTTTATCGAGCTAAAAGGCAACCCCAATGAAGACCTCAACGGATTCATTGTTGTCGTGTACAACGGTTCCAATGCGCAATCCAACTTAACGATTGACTTGAATGGCTTTGTTTTGGACGAGGACGGATTCTTCTTAATCGGAGGTCCTGCCTTGACAGAGGCGGGATTCATTGTGGAAGAAACGAATTGGCTGCAAGTGGGCCAAGAGGCGGTTGCAATCTATGATGCTGATGCCGCGTTGTTTCCGGATGGAACACCAGTAACGGACTCTGATTTGGTAGACGCGGTGGTGTATGGAAACAACCAACCTCCTTTGATTTCGCTTTTGGATGTCTTGACTCCTGGAGGCTTTCAGCTCAACGAAAGTGCAGAAGGGTTGGCTGATTTTCAAAGTTTTTCAAGAGTTCCCGATGGAGGAGCACCGCAGGACCCGGCATCTTTCCAACTGCAATCACTCACTCCGGGTTATTCAAACATCCTCCAATGCGATGGGGGACAGTTGGCTTTGACGAACGCTTCAAACGAATCGGTTTGTACAGACAATGAGCTGGTTTTGGTTCAGTTTTCTCATACGACCGATGTTCCAGAAGCGGATCTCACACTGCTGGTTGTAAACGCTCTAGACGAAACGATTCTCTCTGTTTTTGAAGGGTCTGCAGTGAATCTATCGGGATTGGGAGACCAGAGTTTAGAGATCTGGGGTGTTTCTCACAACGGACCATTGGATGAAGCATCACTTGAATCAGGCCAACCAGCAGCGGCTGTTTCGGGCATGAACTGCGTTTCCTTTAGCATCAATACGATTGAGATTCAAGGGGTCACGTGTAGTCCACCCGCTTGCGATGGAGGTGTGGTAACCGATGCGGGAGGAACTCCCTCTGCGATCGGTTGTGATGGCTTGGAAAATGCGCTTATCACATTTGGATACACTTCTGAAGCGGTTGAAGCCGAGTACATTTTTGTCATCACGGATGATGAGCAAATGATTTTAGATACCATTGCCTTTCCACAATACGACTTTAGCGAGCTTGGTGTGGGAAATTATCAGGTGTGGGGGTCTAGCGCATTGGGTGGGTTTAACGCCTCGACTTTAGAGGCAGGTCAGCCGCTTTCAGGTGTTTTAGGCATGGAGTGTGATAGCTTGAGCACATCGTATCTGGATGTGCAGATACTCGATTGCGAGAGCGGTAGTTTTTGTGAAGAGCTGTTCATTTCGGAGTACGTTGAGGGCAATAGCAACAACAAAGCCTTCGAGCTGTACAATCCATCTCCGGTGGCGATTGACCTTTCTGAATACAGCATGGAAACGTGGAATAATGGCGCGAGCGCTCCAACAAACACCCAAGTTTTAGAGGGAACGATTGAACCAAACGGGGTGTTTGTTATTGTCAATACGTTGGCAACGCCAGCGTTGTTTGCTGCGGGGGACTTGGTGAGCCAAGTGACTTGGTTCAATGGAAACGACGTTATCTTATTGTATCACAACGGTGAAATCATTGACCAGATGGGTGAATTTGGAGTGGATCCCGGAACGGCTTTTGAAGTGGACGGTGGAAACGGTGAAATGGCGGAGTATACTTTGGTGAGAAAAGCCAATGTTTCTCAGGGAACCACTGATTGGGAACTGGGTCAATACCAGTGGGATGTATACCCGCAAGACACGTTTGATTTTATTGGTTTTCACAACGCAACATGCACGGGATCTCCTGAAATGGAAATTGGCTTCGCGGCGACAGACCTCTATATTTTTGAAGGGGCAGGCGCTGAGGTTGTCATGCAAGTAGCGTATCCACTGCAAGACGTGAACGTGATCGTTGATGTTGTTGGTGGTACTGCTGAATCCGGTTTGGACTTTCCTGCGGTGTTTCCACTTCCGACATATACGTTCCCAATTGGATTGTTGAATGACCAATCATTCACGTTTGCTGCCATCAACGATGAAGACCCAGAAGGGGAGGAGACGGTGGAATTGGCGATTACCATTTCGAGTGGTGAGGCCGTGCTGTTGATCGACACCATCACCATTCACATTCAACCCTCTGACTTGACTTATCCCGTTTACAACATCGCCGATGTTCGAACAGTGAATAGCGTCTTAGGAACCACGGATTCACTCGGTGTATCGTGCGAATTGAGAGGCATTGCCCATGGTTGGAATGACTACCCATCGGGATTGCAGTTTACTTTAATTGACTCGACCCACGGAATCAACGTGTTCAGTCCACTCTCTGATTTTGGCTACGAACAAGTAGTTGCTGGTGATAGCTTGCGTATTCGAGGGACCATCTATCAATTTGCAGGACTGACGCAAATTGTGGCCGACACCGTGATTTACGAAGGCTCTGGCTTTCTTACGGAAGAGCCAACGTTGATTCAAACGCTGGACGAAAGCACCGAATCGCACGTGGTGACGTTGAAATGTGTGGAGCTTGTAGACCCTGCTCAATGGACCAATAGCGCCCCAAGTTTTGAGGTGGACATCACCACAGGGAGCACCGTTTATACGATGCGGATTGATGCCAATACGGACTTGTTTTTATCGGAGGCTCCGATGGGCACGTTCTTGGTTTCAGGCATCGCGGACCAGCGAGATTTCGAGTCGCCTTATTTTGAGGGATATCGAATCTCACCACGGTACCAGTCCGATATTACAGAACCAGTGTACGCGGATTTTGAAATTGAGTCGCCATGGAATCCGAATGATGGCCCACTGGAAATTACCAACAACAGTCAAGGAGCGGGTAGCTACTATTGGGATTTTGGAAACAACGAATCAAGCGATGCCTTTGAACCGGAATTCAGTTACTCAGAGGACGGAACGTACGAAGTGACGCTCATTGCTTACGGGCTTGACGGAAACTGTTTGCACGAGATGACAGCGACGGTAGAAATCATCATTGTTGGCTTGGAAGAAATCAAGGCGAGCATGCAATTTTGGCCAAACCCAACAGAGGATCGCGTGTTCATGGAGTCATCGGTTGATGTTCAATCCATTCAGGTGCACACCCTACAAGGCCATCTGATTGATGAGCAAATCATCAATGGTCGTCTCACATCACTTTCCACGAAAAACTGGCCTGCGGGCATGTATGTGGTCTCTGTAGCAACACGCTTTGGTTGGACGCAGCACAAGCTGATCAAGTCCTAAAACCTCGCCCCGTTCAAGGCGGCGTTAGCAGTTAGAACCAAACAAACCGAGCAGTAGGAGCAGGTCTCCAATGCTGACCACCAAGTCATTGGTGAGGTCTCCTGGACACAGGTTGGTATTGCTGCAAACACACAACTCCAAACCGTCGACGACTCCGTCGCCATCGGTGTCAACGTCCAAAGGATTGGTGTTGTACAAGGAGATTTCAAGGGCGTCGCTGATGCCGTCTCCATCGGTGTCGCTGCACGCGTCTCCGACACCGTCATTGTTGAAATCGCTTTGGTCGCTATTGGCAATGGCGACGCAATTGTCAAGATTATCGGTCGTGCCGTCATTGTCCGAATCCGGAAACGACCCGACAAGTGAACCGATCCCAAGGTCAGCTACAATGATGTAGTGGTCCGATGCCGCGAGCGCATCTCCTGATTGAAGGCCGTATTGGTCCAATCGAGCTGAACTCATGATATCCGTGCGTAAAGTGAAGCCATGAAGCAGCGTCGCTGAAGCGTCTGACGTGATGAGGTAATCCAATTTTCCGGGCATCCACTCGCTGGACGAGT